>Ga0224559_1000430_pt1 | contig 28426 bp, 26 predicted proteins | sample 714S33034metaG_FD_180676 | JGI IMG/M metagenome (GOLD analysis project Ga0224559, IMG submission 180676) | Peat soil microbial communities from Stordalen Mire, Sweden - 717 S3 30-34 | ecosystem: Environmental > Terrestrial > Soil > Wetlands > Peat | place: Sweden: Norrbotten County, Stordalen... | reverse complement strand
GATCCTCTTCATCATCGCAGCGACCGTCTATCTCTTTTCGCTGCTCATCAACGTCCTGCTTGCTCCAGGGCTGAAGAAAGTGGAGTTAGTTGCATGAGTCTCTATTGCGCAACTGGAAGTGTCGACACCGACCTCTCGCCGCAGCAGTTGAAGAACCTGCTTTCCGAGGGCCTGGCCAAGCTCGGAGAGCGGAAGAACGTACTCGCCGTGCCGCCCGACCAGAGCCGCGAGCATTCTCGCGCCGGCGAATTGACCGTGTATGCGGGTCAGTACTACGGCGACCGGCTCAAGGCCGTTCTTCCCGCGCTCGGCACCCACACCGCGATGCGCCAGGATCAGCTTGAGCACATGTTTCCAGGGGTGTCGTTGGATTTGTTCCGCGGGCATAACTGGAGGACCGACATCGAGACACTTGGCGAAGTTCCATCGGATTTTATCCGCGAGCAGTCGGAAGGAAAGCTGAGTTATGCGTGGCCGGCGCAGGTCAATCGGCTTATCTCCCAAGGCGGCTTCGATCTAGTTCTTTCCATCGGTCAGGTGGTGCCCCATGAAGTGATCGGCATGGCCAATTACACCAAGAACATCCTGATCGGCACGGGAGGCCGCGAGAGCATCAATCGCAGCCACTATCTGGGCGCCGTTTACGGCATGGAGCGGATCATGGGCCGCGCCGATAACCCAGTCCGCAACGTGCTCAGTTATGCCTCCGACCACTTTTTGCGCCATCTTCCCATCGTGTATGTACTCACCGTTGTAGGACGCCGCGCGGACGGAGGATTGGCAGTGCGCGGGCTATTCATTGGCGATGACATCGAGTGTTTCTACCTTGCCGCCGAACTTAGCCTGAAGGTCAACTTCGAGATAGTCGATCAGCCTATCCGCAAAGCTCTAGTGTATCTCGATCCCAGCGAGTTTCACAGTACCTGGCTTGGCAACAAGGCGGTCTATCGCACCCGCATGGCACTGGCCGACGATGCGGAGCTGATCATCCTCGCTCCGGGCGTCAAGGAATTCGGCGAAGATAAAACCATCGACTTGCTGATCCGCAAGTACGGCTATCGCGGGACACCGGCTACGCTTCAAGCCGTCGAAACCAACGCGGATCTTGCCGGCGATCTGAGCGCTGCAGCGCACCTGATCCATGGTTCGTCCGAGGGCCGATTCACCATCACTTGGTGCCCCGGACACCTCACCAAAGAGGAGATTGAGGGCGTCGGCTTTAGCTACGGCAATCTCGATACGATGCAGAAGCGCTACGATCCCGAGAAGCTCAAGGACGGCTATAACACGATCAACGGCGAAGAGGTCTTTTTCATTTCAAATCCGGGATTGGGATTGTGGGCACATCGCAGCCGGCTCTGAATTGTAAAAGAATCCGAAGACCTGCCGCGGAGTTCGACAAGGTTGGTCTATCTGCGGCCGGAATGGAGAATTGATGGCTTCCCAGCTCTTTAATCTTGAAGGCAAAGTCGCGGTGGTGACTGGAGGCACCTCCGGCATTGGGCTCGCGCTGAGCCTCGGCCTCGCCGACGCCGGCGCCGATGTGATCGCCACGGCTCGCCGCCAGAAACAGGTAGAAGATACCGCTAACGAAATCGAAGCGCACGGGCGGAAAACGCTGCGCCTGGCCTCCGATGTGGCCGACCGCGCCTCGCTTGAGAAGTTGCTGGCCGCCGCCCTCGACCGCTTTGGTAAAGTTGACATTCTCGTCAACTGTGCCGGAACAATCAAGCGCACGCCCACTCTGACCATGCCTGAAGAGGAGTGGACCGCCATCATCGACACCAACCTCACCGGAACACTGCGCGCCTGCCAGGTCTTCGGCAAGGCCATGTTGGAACGCGGTTATGGCCGTATCGTGAACATCAGCTCGCTGAACGCTTTCGTGGCCCTCAGCGAGGTAGCAGCCTATGCGGCCAGCAAGTCCGGCATCTCTTCCCTGACCCGATCGTTGGCAGTCGAGTGGTCCAGAAAGGGCGTGACCGTAAACGCCATCGCTCCCGGAGTCTTCCGCACCGACTTGAACGCAACTCTGCTCGACAGCACACCGCGCGGACATGAGCTGCTTATGCGCACGCCGATGGGCCGCTTCGGCAAAACAGAAGAGCTGGTTGGAGCCGCAGTTTTTCTCGCCTCCGATGGCGCTTCATTCGTCACCGGACAAACCCTGGTTGTCGATGGAGGCTTTCTGGCCAGCGGAGTCAACCAGTAACTCACTCTCACCGCGGACATACGGAGCCGCCGAGGCGATTTGGCAGTAGAAAGGGAAAGATGAGTAACTACTTGCGGGTGAAGCTAATTGCAACTGGAACTTTTACTATGCTTGGAGCAGTTAGCTGCTTTGCAGGATCGGGACCGGCATCAACCTCTTCGATCGCCCCATCGACAATGGCCCGCATAGGGTCAATCGATGAGCGATTTCAGTCGTATAACATCGAGATGGTTGAAGTAACAGGTGGAAGATTCTGGAAGCCATATGCCAGCAAGGCGGAAGCCGCTCCGGCGGCATCGAAACCGACCAGTTCGAATCAGCCCGCAGGCATGGACCCCGGACTCTATCAATATCGCCCTCCGATCAATCTGGCCAACCCTCGGTTGCGCAAGCTTGCCGCAGCCCTTGGGCCCGCCTATCTTCGCGTCAGCGGCACCTGGGCCAACACCACGTATTTCCAGAACTCCGACGAGCCCGCGCCTGCCGCCCCGCCAAAGGGCTTCAACGGCGTTCTCACCCGCCAGCAATGGAAGGGCGTGGTCGACTTCTCGCACGCCGCAAATGCGGAAATTGTTACTTCCGTTGCAGTGAGTCCCGGTACCCGCGACGCCGCCGGTATGTGGATCCCGGATCAGGCGCGCGAATTCCTGGATTACACCAAGTCAGTCGGCGGTCACATTGCCGCCGCCGAGTACATGAATGAGCCGAACATTGCCGAGCTGGGCGGTGCACCCAGGGGCTATAGTGCAGCGGACTACGGTCGCGATGTTGCAGCCTTCCGCGCCTTCGCAAAACAGGCCGCTCCAGAGATGATCTTCCTTGGTCCAGGGTCCGCCGGAGAAGGCACTCTGATGACACCGTCATCCATGCACACGCTCTCAAGCGTTGATTTGTTCACTGCCACGGGGCCGGTCTTCGATGCTGTCTCTTACCATTCTTACGGAGGGGTCTCGAGCCGCTGCGCCGGGTTCGGCGCCACGGCCACGACCACCGTCTCCGCCGCCCTGTCCGACGAGTGGCTGGCTCGCTCCGACAAGATCGAAGCCTTCTATGGCGGCATCCGAGATCGATTTGAGCCTGGAAAGCCGCTCTGGCTCACTGAGACGGCGCAGACCGCATGCGGGGGAGATCGCTGGGCTTCCACATTCCTCGATACCTTCCGCTATCTTAATCAGCTAGGCATTCTGGCCAGGCGCGGTGTGCAGGTCCACATGCACAACACCCTGGCCGCCAGCGACTATGGCTTGCTCGATGAGAACACCTACGAACCACGCCCCAACTATTGGGCATCGCTGCTGTGGCGAAAGCTCATGGGAACTGTAGTTCTCGATCCCGCCGCTGCGCCCGCTCCGAATCTGCATTTATACGCACAGTGCCTCCGTGATCGTCGCGGCGGCGTTGCTCTTCTGGTGATCAACGCGGATCAAAATGCATCCCAAGCGATCCGAGTTCCGACCGCCTCAGAACGCTACACGCTCACTGCCCAGGATCTCAAGGATCGTCATGTGCAACTGAATGGAGTCGAACTGCAACTCGGTGCCGGCGATGCGCTGCCGGAACTCAAAGGAACCGCAACCCACTCGGGCCAAGTAACGTTTGCACCGGCAAGCATCACGTTTCTTGCCATACCGAAGGCTCACAACGCGAGCTGTCAATAGTCTGCGAAAGAGCCGAGAAAGCGCTCCTTCCGGTAGACTCTGTACCAACCCCGCGGCCGGAATGTTCTCCCTGTTCCGCTACTCTTTTGTCGGCCTCCGGCGCGAGGCTCGTCAGGGTTCAGTTGCCGGAGTCAGCATTGATTCTAAGTAACCACATCACGGAGATATTGGAGACTTTATGTCGGATGCATCGTGTGATATCGGCCTGATCGGCCTCGCAGTGATGGGACAGAACCTTGTTCTCAACATGAACGACCACGGCTATAAGGTGGCAGTGTTCAACCGCACCGTATCCAAGGTGGATGACTTTGTGGCCAACGAAGCAAAGGGTACTCAGGTCGTTGGGGCGCACTCCCTTGAGGAGTTTGCCGGCCTGCTGAAGCGTCCGCGCCGGGTCATGCTGATGGTCAAGGCGGGCGATACCGTCGACCAAATGATCGACCATGTGCTGCCATATCTTGAAGCGGGCGATATCGTCATCGACGGCGGTAACTCACTCTTCACCGACTCTAACCGGCGCACCAAGGACCTGGCCGCGAAAGGCATTCTGTTCATCGGCACCGGCGTTTCGGGCGGCGAAGAAGGCGCGCGCTTCGGTCCCTCGATCATGCCTGGAGGAAATCCTGCCGCATGGCCGCATGTGAAGCCTATCTTCCAGGCCATCGCCGCAAAGGTCGAGGACGGAACGCCTTGCTGCGATTGGGTAGGAGAGAACGGTGCCGGTCACTATGTCAAGATGGTCCACAACGGCATCGAGTATGGCGATATGCAGCTGATCTGCGAGGCATACGACCTGCTCCAGCGCGGTCTCGGCCTATCCGCGGATGAGTTAGCAGAAGTCTTCACGGGCTGGAACAAGGGTGAGCTGGACAGTTATCTGATCGAGATATCCAGCCATATCTTCGCCAAGAAAGACGAAGACGGTCAGCCGCTCGTTGACAAGATTCTGGATACGGCAGGCCAGAAGGGCACCGGTAAGTGGACCGTGTTCAGCTCGCTCGATCTCGGCCAGCCTGTAACCCTGATTGGCGAATCCGTCTTCGCGCGCTGCCTTTCCGCGCTGAAAGAGGAACGTGTCGAGGCGTCGAAGATCCTTGAGGGCCCGGCTGCGAAGGCCGACGTGGGCGGCCGCGAAGCATTTATCGAGGATGTGCGTTGCGCGCTTTACTGCTCCAAGATCGTGTCTTATGCGCAGGGTTACATGCTTCTCAGGGCCGCGGCCAAGGAAAATGGCTGGAACCTGAACATGGGCGGCATTGCCCTGATGTGGCGTGGCGGTTGCATCATTCGCAGCCGCTTCCTGGGCAAGATCAAGGAGGCATTCGACAAGAACCCGGGGCTTGAGAATCTGCTTTTGGACAGCTTCTTCTCCGGAGCTCTCAACCAATATCAAGCCTCGTGGCGCAAGGCGCTGGTTCACGCGGTTGAGCTGGGCGTGCCCACCCCGGCATTTTCTACCGCGCTGGCGTTCTTTGACGGATACAGAACCGGGCGCCTGCCCGCCAATTTGCTTCAGGCGCAACGCGACTACTTCGGGGCACACACTTACGAGCGCACCGACAAGCCGCGGGGTGAGTTTTTCCACACCAACTGGACAGGCAGGGGAGGCCGTGTATCCTCCTCGACTTATACCGTCTAACTGAGTCGCCTCTAACGCGAGTGCTTCAATGCGCCTTGGTTTGAGGCGGCGGCGAGTGTCTCTTCTCAATGGAAGGAGACACTCGCCGCTTTCTACTTCGCCAGACGGCGTTGGCCGGCATCGAGTTAGCAGGGCTATTTAATTCGATGCTTACCCAAAATGCGCCACTACTGTTAATATAAAGGACGATCTAACTAGGGCCGCACCACGCCTTGCGAAATCAGTATGCGGCTCTGCATTGCGCGAGCCGAATCGGAGAGAAACGAAATGCCCAGGCCGCCGACGCCGCGCTTATCTTTCATCAATAAAGTGAGCGCGTCGAACAAAATCCCACGCCAGATCAATCGAAATCTTATCTTCAACCAGATACGAGCCAGGCAGCCTATCTCTCGAGCCGACCTGGCGCGCGTTTCCGGCCTTCAAAGAAGTACTGTCTCGCTCATTGTTGAGGAACTGCTCGCCGAGCGATGGATCGTTGAGGGACCGATGGGCAGGCTTCCCCGCGGCCGTAGGCCCACCTTTCTGAATCTGAACGGTCAGCGCGGCGTACTTGCTTTGGATGTTCATCCCTCGCAAACCACCCTGGCCGTACTTGACCTGAGTGGCAAAATCCTCTCACAAAATCTGATCGCGCTGCCTGAGGACCCCAAGAAGGTCATCGCCGCAATTGTGGATGCAATCCAGAAGATGATCGCCGCGAATAGCGAGCGGTCGTTCGACGGCATTGGCATGAGTCTGCCGGGCCGTTTCAACCTTCAACTCCGGGAATCCAATCCAGCCAGGACCAACCCAGCCAGGTCCATCTTTGCGCCGAACGTCAGTTGGCCAATCGGATTGGTGAAGTCCCGGGTTGAAGATGCCACAGGCCTGCCGGTTGTTGTGGATAACGTCGCCAATGCCTGTGCGTTGTCAGAGGTCTGGTTCGGAGATACAGATGGCATGCACGACCTGGTCGTGGTCAATGTGTCGGAGGGAATTGGCACTGGCATTTTTGCCAATGGCCGAATCATCCGCGGAGAAGGCGGCCTGGCCGGCGAGTTTGGTCACGTGCAGGTCGATCCAAATGGATTGCCGTGCTCCTGTGGAAGCCGGGGATGTTGGGAAACTGTAGCGTCCAATCGCGCGGGGATGCGTTATTACACAGAGATCGCGAAAAAGCCTTCACCGGCTTTCGAGAACCTGCTCAAATTAGCTGCCGCCGGTGACCCAGCCGGTAAGGAGTCGATCGATAGAATGTGCATTGCTTTAGGTCGCGGTCTGCATATGATCGCGACCGCCCTGGCGCCCACCGAGATTGTGGTTGTAGGAGACATTACACCGCTCTGGTATTTGGTTGGCCCCCTGGTCGAAGCTGAGATGCGGCGCAACCCCTTGGTGAGAGTTCCCAGAATCCGCCCCGCTCATGAGGGCAACAAGGCGCGATTGCGCAGCGCGGTGGCCCTTGTCATGCACGAGAACCTCCTCTGACGACGGCGGCGAAAAAGTAAACCGCCGGCTGCCCGATCCGCTATCTCCATCGGAAGATGCGCAACGACACTGCAAACGGCACAACAAACCAGGCCAGCAGTATTCCGACTGGAAGCATGAGTTGCCCAAGACTCATGCCCTGCAGCATGTTTCCGCGCATTGCATCGATGGCCGCCGTCAATGGCAACGCACGCACGACAGGCTGAACGACCGCCGGAAAGCGCGAAGCGGAAAAGAACACGCCGGACAAAATCCACATGGGGAGCATAACCAGATTCATCAGGCCCGAGGCGGCTTCCATCGTCCTGGCCCGCGAAGAGACCAGCAGCCCTAGTGCTGAAAATGACATTGAAGTCATCAGGCAGAGCAGTCCAAGCTGCAAGAGCGATCCGCGAAATGGAACTCCAAATGCAACCCGCGCGAAGCCCAAAAACACCGCAACCTCGATGATGAGCAACGCCAGCCGCGAGAGTAGAAATGACATCAGGTATTGCCAGCGCGGCATAGGCGAGGCGACCATCCGCTTCAACAGTTTCTTCTGCCTGGCTTCGACAATCGAAAAGCCCAGACCCCACATCGCCGAGCCCATCAGGTTCATGCCAAGCAGGCCGGGGACCACGAAATCGATGTAGCGCGCTCCTGTCTCATGCACCAATTCGTTGTCTGCTCGAACCGCCTCGCGCTGTCCGGCCGCCGTCTGAATGGCCCGATCCACGAGCAGCCGTGCGGTCCGCGCATCCGGATTGGTGTCGTCGAATTTGTACGCCACGCCGTCCGGCCTTTGGATTGCGAGCACCAGAATGCGTCCAGTCGCAAGAGCTCGCGTTCCGTCCGCCTCGTCCATCGTCGTCGCCGTCATCCCCTTGTCCGCGGCCAGCGCCTGCGTCAATTGCGTTGTGGTTGCGCCCACCTGCAGCACATCCGCCGGCCTGTTTCTGAACGCAATGCCCAGCCCGACGGCGAGCAGAATCGGAAAGATGAAAATCCAGAAGATCGCCTCAGGCTCGCGCAGAATCAACTTGAAGCGCACCATGGTCAATTGATACAGGCTGCTCAGTTCCAGCTTATTCATCGCGCAGATTCCTTCCTGTCAGGCGAACAAAAACGTCTTCCAGCGTCGCCGAGTGGGTGCGAAACTCGCTGAGGTGCAGCCCTTGCGCGGAGAGCGCGGAAAAGATGCGCGGCACCGCCAGATGCAGTTCGCTGACTGAGAGCTGATGCCGCCCGGCATCCACGCGATGCGAGTGCACGCCGGAAATCGCCGTCAATGGAGCCGCTTCGACGGCGGCATGGCCGCCGCCCGTCTCGATGCTGCTTACGGCAAACTCGACAATGTCCTCGCCGCCTACCGTCGCGATCAGTTGCTGCGGAGTGCCCAGTGAAATCACCTTTCCGTGATCCATGATTGCCACGCGGTCGCACAGCCGCTCCGCTTCTTCCATGTAGTGCGTGGTAAGAATGATGGTTCGCCCCGCCTGCTTCAGGTGATCGACAAGATCCCACAAGTGACGCCGCGCCTGCGGGTCGAGGCCCGTCGTCGGCTCATCGAGAAAAAGCAGCTCAGGATCGCCGACCAGCGCACAGGCCATGGCCAGCCGTTGCTTCTGGCCACCCGACAGTCCGCCCACGCGCGATTTTCGCTTCTCCTCCAGTTGCGACGTTTCGATCGACTCATCCACTGAAATCCCGCGCTTGAAGAAACTACGGAACAGCCGCAACGTTTCTTCCACGGTCAGCTTGTCGGGAAACTGCGTCTCCTGCAACTGAATCCCGATGCGCTGCCGCAGCTCGTTTGCCCCGGTGCGCCAGTTGAGTCCGAGCACCTCGACCCTACCCTCGTCGGGAGCGGTCAGCCCCTCGCAGATTTCGATGGTTGTCGTCTTCCCGGCGCCATTTGGACCCAGCAGGCCGAAGCACTCGCCGTGAGCCACCTCCAGGTCGAGACCATCAACAGCCTGCACATCGGCAAAGGCCTTGCGCAGGCCGCGCAGGCGCAGCGAGGATCCGCTTCGCTGGTCAGTCTTCTCAGAAAAAGTATCAGAGACAGCCGCTGTGGCCTTTTCGCCGTTTTTTGTAACATTCGTCATCGCCCCAGACTACCGCATTTTCTTGCTTGAGGTCATTGAAGAATGCGTAACAATCAGCACCCTGGTGACAGAGGCTCGATTCGGTACGGCGGAATTTCCTCGCGGCCCCGACTCCGGGTAGACTATATGCATGGCGGAGATTCAGCGCAGGAAAACACCAACGGTCAAGATCGGGCAGGTTCGCGTCGGCTGGGAGGTTCCGGTCGTCGTTCAGTCCATGACCAACACCGACACCGCGGACGTTGCCGGCACCATCGAACAGGTGGCGGCGCTGGCGCTGGCCGGCTCCGAAATCGTTCGCGTGACGGTCAACAATGAGGACGCGGCCGAGGCCGTTCCGCACGTTGTCGAGGGCCTGGACAAGCGCGGAATCCGCGTGCCGATCGTGGGCGACTTCCACTACAACGGCCACCTGCTGCTCAAGAAGTTTCCCGCTACAGCCCGCGCGCTGGCCAAGTACAGAATCAATCCCGGCAACGCGTCGATTGGAAAGAAAGACAACGACAATTTTCAGGTCATGGTTGAGTGCGCGGTCGAGAATCAAAAGCCGGTGCGCATCGGCGTGAACTGGGGCTCGCTCGATCAGTCTCTGCTGACCCGCATGATGGATCAGAACAGCAAGCTGGCCAGCCCACTCGCCGCGCGCGACGTGATGATGGAAGCCATGGTGGTGAGCGCGCTGGACTCGGCCAAAGCAGCCGAGCGTTATGGCTTGAGGCATGATCAGATCATCCTCTCCGCCAAGGTCTCCGGGGTGCGCGATTTGGTGGACGTCTACACCAGCCTGGCCTCGCGCTGCGACTACGCGCTCCACCTCGGACTGACGGAAGCCGGCATGGGCTCGAAGGGGCTGATCGCTTCGACGGCCGGTCTGGCGCCGTTGTTGCTGGCCGGGATCGGCGATACCATTCGAGTCTCCCTCACCCCCAAGCCCGGCGGCGACCGCACCGAGGAGGTGCAGGCCGCGCAGCAGATTCTGCAGTCGCTCTCGATCCGCAGCTTCATGCCGCAGGTGACCAGTTGCCCAGGGTGCGGGCGGACCACCAGCACATATTTCCAGGAGCTGGCCGAGCAGATCCAGAGCTACCTGCGGACTTCAATGCCGGAATGGCGGAAGAAGTACCCAGGCGTCGAGGAACTCAAGCTCGCAGTGATGGGCTGCGTCGTCAACGGACCAGGGGAATCGAAGCACGCCAATCTGGGAATCAGTTTGCCGGGCACGTTCGAAGAGCCGAAGGCACCGGTGTATGTGGATGGCAAGCTCTTAAGGACTCTACACGGCGATATGATCGTGGCCGAGTTCAAGCAGATACTGGATAACTACGTCGAGAGCCACTATGGGCAAGGGGCGAAGAGCGAGGAGTTGGTCGGGGCGCGGTAAGAAAGAAGAGTCCCTGGGAGACGTTCTCAGAGATTAGGGATTTGCCAGCCGGAGAAACGGGTTCTCGATCCGCAGGCCGTCTATCACTTGCCCATGCTGCAAATCCTCGGTCAACAGCTTTGTGCAACGGGCCTCGGAGGCGGCGGCGACTATCAGGCCATCCCAGATGGAGAACCCATATCTCTTGCTCAATCCCAAAGCGCGCAGGTGTGTCTGGATGCTCAGCGGCCTGGGGTTCGGGCAGAGAATCACGATCTTATCAATTGCTTCCTGGATCGCCACCCAGCTCATAGCGAGTTTGGCACGCGCAACCGACGCGAACTCATTCAGCACCTGCACACCAACAACTCCGCCGTCAAGTAACAACTGCCTCGCTTTTTCTGTTCGACAGTCATCTCGGCTGTTGGCATAGACCAGAACGTTCGTGTCAAAAAACCTGTCGACGCTCACTACGCTTCCCGCTCCTGCTTCGATTCTTGGTTCGATTCCTGGCGTCCCATCAAGCTACGGTCATAGCGGTCGTAGATCTCATCGCGATTGAACTTGTACCCCGGCGGGAGCGGCTTGGCGAGTTTGCGGATCGCCTCGAGTGCTTCCAAGCGCCGGCGGTCGCGGCTCACCTGAAACTGGTGCTCCCCGGTGATCTCGAATTGAATCTCCTCACCCGGCGCAAGCTTCAGCTTCTCAACCACTTCCGCGGGAATGCGGACCGCCAGGCTATTTCCCCATTTTGCTAGCTTCATGATCGCGAATCTCCTGATCTACATGTCAATTGTATATCCATCTTTGACAGGATAGGGTAGTTTTCCGATGAATTGACGCATTACGAAGGGAGCACAGCACTCCTTTTCCCAGACATTTCGCGCTAGTCTTGCTGCATTCTTCCGCGGAGAATTCTCATGCCCTTGCCCCGCTGGCGATGGCTAATGCTCTTGCTGGTCGTAGCGCCGATCCCAGTCTTCGCCGCAGCGCTGAAGCCCTGCGTCACAGCTGACCAGGCCGCGAAACTTGTGAATAAGAATGTTTGCGTGACGGCTTACGTTTATGACGTAGTGAAATTGCCGGACGGAACGCGCTTTCTTGATGTATGTACGCCGCAGACGTCCGACGACGACTGCCGGTTCACCATCGTGAGCCTGTGGGAGGACCACGACGAGGTGGGAGAGCTTGGGAAGTATCGCAACCTGAGCGTGCAAATTCGCGGCATCGTGCGGCCTATGCATGGGCGCGCGGGGATGGTGCTGAGCCATGTCCGCCAGTTTTCCGGCGGCCCGCCGAAGTTCAAGGCGAACCCAAGACTGGCCCGCGGCTTCAACGCGGAGCAGAGCCGCCCGCCGGTCAACGATCCCAACCTCCGCTCGCAAGGCGGACGCCGCGCTTTCATGAACACGAGGGATCAGGAAACGCGGCCGGCAAGGTAGCATTCACCGATCTCGGGCCTGAAAAGAAACACGATTCCTGTTATGTTGCAAGTTGAACAATCCAAATGGGAACGGCGTGTTCGGTCCCTGCGGCGAGTTAACCCCTGCTGAAGCGGGGACAGCGAGTTAGCAGGTTAGCGGCGGTATCGTCGACGATAGTTTCATCGCTCCGCGGGTCAGCAACGCCGGTGGGAGACTAAAAAGTTCACAGCCTTACAGTCTCACTGGGAATTGTGGGGGGCTTCCATTTTTTCCTATCGGTGAATCTGGGCACGTTTCTTCCATTGTGCGCTACCAGGGGAGAATTATGTGCAAGCGGAGTTCCGAGGCGCTACACAGCAGCATCCAAAGCCGCATGTCTCGAAGTTGAGTATTGGATTTAGCCACTGCGTTGTTACTTGGCGGGTTCCTCCAGCGGCGGGGCGAACCTTGCGCCCATGCGCAGAATTACCGCGGAGATTACGAGGAAGATCAGCGTGGCTCCAAGGCCGATGCGAAGATTCGAGCGGTCGGAGATGGCTCCAATAATCGTGGGCGAAAATGTATCGCCAAAGAAATGGATGAAGAATAGATTCAAGGAAATGGCGGTGGCCCGCACCGGTGCGGAAACCGAGTTCACGATGGCCGCATTCAATGGGCCGGTATTCAGGAAAAGGAAGAACTCGGTAACGAAGAGGGCCGGCAAAACCCATCTCTGCGGCCCGAAGAAGACCACGACGCCGCAGGGCAGTGTCAGCGCCACGCTCCAGAACGACAACAGGTAAAGGGCCCGGTGGTTTGTTCGAAGCCAGCGCTGCGCAATCATTCCGCCGATGAGCGTTCCGGCAATGCCGTCGATCACCGTGATTGCGCCCATCACCAAGCCGGCGCTGCCCACGGAGAGACCCGCGGCGCGGTGCAGAAACGTGGGAACCCATGCGGAGATACCGCCCATTGCGAATGTCAGCGTCGCCAACCCAAAGGTCGCGGTCAGGAACGCCGGATTCTTGAAGAGGCCCCAGAAGGTTGTGCGGTCGAGCGTGGGCTTAATGTGGTCGCTTGCGCCGCGCTCAGGCTCACGCCCGATCCAGGCGTAGAGCGCCGCGATCGCCAGGCCTGGAATGGCACAAATAAAGAACGGCGCGCGCCAGCCCCAGTGCGTGCCCAGCTCTCCGCCTGCCAGGTAGCCCAGCGCCGCGCCGACCGGAATAGCCAGATAGAAAATGGAGAGAATCCGGTTTCGATCCCGCTCGGGATAGAAGTCCGCCAGTACGGCCGGCGCAAAGACGCTGAAGGTCGCCTCGCCCACGCCCACCAGCGCATGGCGAATGTAGAGCGTCCAGTAGCTGTGGACCCAAGCCGTGCCTAGCGTGGCCAGGCTCCACAGCACCGCGCCTGCGATGATCAGCGGCTTGCGGCGAAAGTGGTCTCCCAGCCAGCCGGTGAGCGGCGCCGCAAACATATAAAACACAAATAGGGCGGTGGTGAGCGCGCCCATCTGCTGGTCGGTCGAGTGAAACTCGCGCTGAATCAGCGATACTTCGCCGGGCAGGATGTAACGATCGATGAAATTGAAGAGATTCAGCCCGATGAGCAGCAGCAGCGTCCCAAGGGCGGGGTTGACGCGCGCGCGGAAAGCTTGGGATGAGGAGGCCAATGGGAATCGGGTTCGCTGGAATCGGCGAGACGTAACACGAATATCACATACAGCTATCGCCGGCCTACCTTATTTCAGCCAGTTCAAGCCGCCGGGCGGGGCCAGCGTGCCTCGACGGTCGTCCCGATCCCACCCCTGGGCCTGAACTCACCGCGCACTACGGCCCAGACCGGATTGCAGGCCTTGACTACGTCTTTCAAAACCTGGTTCACGATGTTCTCCTGGAAGATTCCCAGATTGCGGTAGCTGAACAGGTACTCCTTCAGCGATTTGAGTTCAAGGCAACGGTCGCGGGGCATGTAGCGGATGGTGAGCACGCCGAAGTCGGGCAGGCCGGTCTTGGGGCAAACCGAGGTCAGTTCCGGGTCGTCGATGAGAATCTCGTAGCCGGGAAACTGGTTTTCCCAGGTTTCGATTTCGGGGAAGGCGAAATCCAGGCCGGCCTTGGCGTGGGTATCGGTATAGCGGGGTTGCTGAGCCATGGGTCAATTGTACGAGCCGAATGTTGCCGGAAGCACGCCCCTGGTTGCTCGCCGCAACCCACCCATTGAGATTTTTTGCTTCGCAAAGGCAGGTTTTTGAGTCCTATATACTGACTCAGGTAAGTTCAATGGCAGAAGACAGAACGCAATCGGGCCGGGTTTGGCTTTGGATAGGCTCGTCCTTCCTTCTTATCGCTGTTTTTTTTGCGGCCCGCTACCTATTGCGGGACCGATTGCCGGTGCGTGAGGCGCAGGCAACGCGGGCTGAGCTGATCAACACGGTTCCCACCAATGGCCGCGTGGAGCCGGAAGTCAACTACCAGATCGTCAGCCCCGTCGCCACGACCGTGAAAGCGGTCTACGCGCAGCAAGGCGACCAGGTGGCGGCGGGCAAAGTGCTGATGGTGCTGGACGACGTTGAGGCGCGGGCGAGGCTGGCCACCGCGAAGAGCGGCGTGAAGGCGGCCGAGGCAGCATTCGAGGCGGCCACCCACAACGGGACCCAAGCGGAGCGACAGGCGGCGGACGCGGATATTACCCGCGGCCAGCTTGATCGCGATCAGACCCAACACGATCTGGATGCGCTAGTCAGGCTGCAATCGACGGGGGCGGCTTCGGCAGGCGAGGTGGCGGCAGCCCGGCAGCGGCTGGAGACGGCCAAAGCCAATCTGCACGCTTCCGATCAGAGCGCGAGGAACCGCTATTCACCGGTAGAGGTGGAGCGGGCGCGGGCTGCCCTTGCCGACGCGGAGGCCAACTTGGCCGCTGCGCAGCAGATTGAGGCGAAGTTAACGATCCGGGCCCCGATTGCGGGAACCGTCTATGCCGTGAATGTCGGACGAACGGAGTTTGTGGAAGAGGGCAAGCTGCTGGTTGAGGTGGCCGACCTGCACCGTCTGCGCGTGCGAGCCTATTTTGACGAGCCTGAGATCGGGCGGCTGGCGGTGGGGCAGTCGATTCAGATCAAGTGGGACGCCAAGCCGGAACTTTCCTGGAGAGGGCACATTATTCGCATTCCCTCCACAGTGATTACATACGGCACGCGCAATGTTGGCGAGGTGCTGGTCGGAATCGACGATGCCGACGGCGAATTGCTGCCGGATACCAACGTGACAGTAACGGTGACCACCGCGAAGGAAGAAAATGCTCTAACCATTCCTCGCGAAGCGCTCCACTCCGAAAACGGAAAGCCCTACGTCTATAAGGTGATTGGCAACCGGTTGGTGCGCACCCCGGTGGTCACCGGAACGCCAAGTCTGACCCAGGCGCCGATTCTCTCCGGGCTGAAAGAGGGAGATTGGGTGGCAACCGGGACAACCAATGGACTGCCGTTGCAGGAGGGCATTCCCATCCAGGTAAAACGGCCGTGATTTCTAAATCCAGTTATGCGGCGAAGTTGCTACGCGTGGCGGCGATGGGACTGCCGGCGGTCTGGCTGGCGGCTTCTCTGGCGTTTTCCGGGGCTGCGCAGGGCCACTCATCTTCCCGTGGAGCGTTGTCTCCGACGTTGGCTCAGGCCAATGCGGCGCTGCAAGCGGGCGAAGCGGATAAGACGCTGGCGCTGCTCCAAACTGTTTCGCAATCGAACGAGGGCGCGGCCGAGGCGGCAAACCTGGAGTGCCGCGTGCGGCTGACACTGGAGCAGTGGCAAGCTGCAGTAAGCAAGTGCGAGCAGGCGGTGGGTCTCGACGGGCAAAACTCCAGCTACCATCTTTGGCTGGGCCGGGCGTTGGGGGAGAAAGCCGACCGGGCTTCATTTCTGACTGCATATCCGCTTGCCAAGCGCACCAGGGCCGAGTTTGAAGAGTCGGTGCGGCTCGATCCGCGCAATGCCGATGCACTGGCCGACCTGGGCGAGTTTTACGAGCAAGCTCCCGGCGTGGTGGGCGGCGGGATGGACAAGGCCGAGGCGGTTGCCAAGCAACTTGACGGCGTCGATCCGGCCCGTGCTCACGAGCTTCGCGCCAAGATTGCCGAGCAGCGCAAGGATTACGGGGGAGCGGAGCACGAGTACAGGCAGGCGATTTCGGCAGGTAAACATCCGGCTGCTCATTGGATTTCGCTGGCCGGCTTCTATCGCCGCCGTGCGCGCTGGACGGAGATGGAAGCGGCTGTACACAGCGGGGAAACGGCTGCCGAACGCGACAAGGCGGAGAGCGCCCACGCCGGCGAGGCCCTTTATGACGGGGCTTCGCTGCTCAGCGAAACGCATCGCGACCCTGGGCTTGCGGCCAAGATGTTCAACGATTATCTTGCCGGCTCGGCGAAGACCGAGGAGGCTCCGGCGTTTGTGGCGCACCTGCGGCTGGCGCGGCTGAAGGATCAGCTTGGCGACCCGGCCGCCGCAAGCCGGGAACGGGCTGCGGCGCTGGCTCTGGCCAATGAATACAAGCCCGCGGAGGGTGGACGGTGAGAGTGAACCACAATCCGCGTGGAGCTTGGGCGCAGGCCATTCTCGCCGTGGCGATTGCGGCTGCGCCTACGATGTTGCCCGCGCAGGTGACGCTGGCCACGGCGGTGGACCTGGCCCAGCGCAACTCGACCGCCGTCAGGTTGGCTCAGGCCGATGTGCAGAGGGCCCAAGCCGCGCTGGCGCAGACCAAGGATGCCTTTATACCAACCGTGGATCTCGGATCTGGACTTCCTGCGCTGCCCGCCGTCGGCTTCACTGGGGGCGTCCCATCCATCTTGAACGGCAACGTGCAGGCTCTGGCTTTCAGCCTGCCGCAATTCCAGTACATCAAGGCGGCACGAGCTGCAGTCGCGGCCGCTACTCTGAATCTCAAGAGTGCCCGCGAGCAGGTCGCACTAGACGCCTCCACAACTTACATCGAGCTTGACACGGTCAATCGGGAGTTGGAAGCCGCTCATCAGCAGGAATCCCTCGCCGATCGCCTGGTCACCATCGAGCAGGATCGTGCCGAGGCCGGCGTAGACGCGCTGAGCGAGCTTCTGCAAGCCCGTCTCACGGCCGCACAGCTCAAGCTCCATCGATTCCACTTGGAAGCCCGCGCGGCAACGCTGGCCAAAGAGCTTTCCACGCTTACCGGGATGCCTGCGGGTTCCATCGCCCTGGAGCATGCCAGCATTCCAGAGATTCCGGCAGTGAAGGCCGACGTTGCCGAACGCACGCCGCTCGCGGTGCAATCGGCCCAAATGCTTGCGTTCTCCAAGGAAAAAACCGCCAAAGGAGACCGTTTGGGCCAGTTCTATCCGCGGATGAGCTTCAACGCTCTCTACAGCCGCAGTACCAAAATCTTGAACGACTTCGCCGAGTACTACAACCCCGCCCATCCACTCCCAACTAACAACTTCAGCTCGGGGTTCGACATTCAGTTTCCCCTCTTCGACTGGAGCCGTCGCGACCAAGGCAAACAATCCGCCGCCGAAGCCCTCCGCGCGAGGGTTGAAGCGGAGCAAGCCCAGCAGCAGAACGATATTCAGATCGCCACACTCACCGGCAACCTGCGCGAGCTGGATGCGCTGGCCGAGGTTGCCAGCCTGAAGCAGCAGATCGCCGACGAGCAGCTCAAGACGGTGCTGGCTCAACTCGAGTTGGGCAACGGGGCCAGCAGCGGTCCAGCCGCCCAGCCCCAGCTATCCCCGAAGGCAGAACAACTGGCCCGCATCGACGAGCGTCAGAGATTTGAGGATTCGCTCGACGCAGCGCTCGACCTTGCCAAAGCCCGGCTGAACCTGCTGCGCGCGCTGGGGCACATGGAAGACTGGCTGGCCGAACTGCGCGCAAAGTAGCCTGAAGCATAACGAAAGCAGTTCAAAATACGTCGAAATGTTAGAATGAAAGGGATGCCTATGCCCCTGAAAACACTTTTGCTGAATCCGCCCTCGTTCGAGAATTTTGACGGTGGCGCGAGCTCGCGCTGGCCGGCTACGCGCGAGATTGAGTCTTACTGGTACCCGGTCTGGCTGACGTATCCGGCCGGCCTGCTGGAGGGATCGCGGCTGCTCGATGCGCCTCCGCACCACGTCTCGGCCCAGGAAACCATCAACATCTCCAAGGACTACGAGTTCCTGGTGCTGTTCACATCGACTGTTGGCTGGGAGGGCGATCAGCGGCTGGCTGAAGCAATCAAAGCCGCCAATCCTTCCATCCGCATCGCGTTCGTAGGGCCGCCGGTAACCACCGACCCGGATCGCGCCCTGAACGAATGCCCGGCGCTGGACTTCATCTGCCGCCGCGAATTCGACTACTCCGTGGTCGAGTTTGCCCAGGGAAAGCCGCTGAACGAGATTCTCGGCATCAGCTACAAACTTGACGGCAAGGTTGTTCATAACCCGGACCGGCCGCAGGTGGAAGACCTGGACGCGATGCCCTGGGCCACAAAAATCTACAAGCGCGACATGGACGTGACGCGCTACAACGTGCCTTTCCTGCTGCATCCGTTCATTGCGCTTTACTCCACGCGCGGATGCCCGGCGCAGTGTACGTTCTGCCTGTGGCCGCAGACGCTGAGCGGGCACGCCTGGCGCAAGCGTTCCACGGATGACGTGGCGGCAGAGCTGAAGTGGGCCAAAGAGAACTTCCCCGATGTGAAGGAGTTCTTCTTCGACGACGACACGTTCAACATTCAGAAGGTGAGAACGATCGAGCTCTGCGAAAAGCTGAAGCCGCTGAACATTACCTGGAGCTGCACCTCCCGCGTGACTACAGATCGTGAAACGCTGAAGGCCATGAAGGATTCCGGCTGCCGTCTGCTCATCGTCGGCTTCGAGTCGGGCGACCCGCAGATCCTGAAGAACGTCAAGAAGGGCGCCACGGTGGAGCGCGCGCGCGCCTTCGCCAAGGATTGCAACGACCTTGGCCTTACCATCCATGGCGACTTTATTCTTGGCCTGCCCGGCGAAACCAAGGAGTCGATCCGCAACACGATCAACTTCGCCAAGACGCTGGATTGCGAGACCATCCAGGTCTCGATCGCCCACGCCTATCCGGGGACTGAATTCTACGATTACGCCAAGGCAAATGGCTTCATCACCAACGAACGCATGGAGGACGGTGGCGGCCATCAGATGGCGCACATCGAGTATCCGGGATTGCCGACCGACTACGTGATGGAAATGGTGCACAAGTTTTACGACGAGTACTACTTCCGCCCCAAGGCCGCTTTCCGCGTGGTGTGGAAGGCGTTTGTGAATCGCGATCTGCCCCGGCTCTATGTCGAAGCGAAGGCGTTCTTGAAGCTGCGCGCACAAAGGAACAAGATGGTCAAAGTGGCGCGCAGCCACCAGGCGGATCCGCCGGCCCCGGTCGGCGCCGGCGCGTAGATTCAGTTGAACCGCAGTTCAACGAGGGCGGCGCCTGGCGTCCGCCCTCGACTTGCATCCGAATAAGGGATGAGGATCATCTAAAGACGGATGACTCACGCAAGACTTCTGCCGCGGCAATACATGATCCTGGGACTGGTCGCTGTCAGCGCCCCTCTCGGCGATTCGTGCCTCTCGCGCGGCATGACCGCTTTGCCGGCCATATCGCTCTCTCATCCTGTCACGCTTATCGCCGCCGTGTTCACTCCATGGATCGCCCTTGGGATCGCGCTGCTGATCGGGTTCTTCGCCAGTTATCTCACGGCTCTATCGTGGGCCGATCTCACCTTCGTGCTGCCTGCTACCGCTTTCGGCAATGTGATCGTCGCACTGCTCTCGCGTTTCTGGCTCCATGAGCCCATCTCGCTCGAACGCTGGGCGGGGATCGTGCTGATTACCCTGGGCGTTAGTTTCGTCGCGCAAGGGCCCTCGCTGACGGAGAGACCTACTAATGGAAATCCGGCGATCAAGGCATTGGCGAGCGAGCCGGCGTCGATTACGGAATGGCCGGAGCACGCTGCCACGATTGAAGAGGAGCAGCCGCGATGAACATCGCATACGCTGCCACGCACGTGAATCCATGGTCCGCTGCGGCCATGATTGCCTGTGTCGTTCTGTGCTCCACGGCCGGTGAAGTGCTGACAGCGGCTGCGATGAAGTCGCTCGGCGATCTCGATGAGATTCGCGCTCACTCCGGCCTGAGAGGCGCCATTCGCGCGGTGCTTACCTGCCCGCTCTTCTTTGCGGGCGTTAGCTTTTTGGCCCTCGCGTTTTTCTCGCTGCTGTTCGCGTTGAACCACCTCAACCTGAGCCTGGTCGCGCCAGCATCCGCCTCGCTTACGCTGGTGACCAACGCCATCGCCGGGAAGATCTTTCTAAAGGAAAACGTAGACCGCCGCCGCTGGAGCGCGGCGATCCTCGTCTGCATCGGCGTCTATTTGCTGGCGCACTAATCCTCTACCCTATTCTCCCGGCACCCTCCTCTGTACCTCAAGCGCAAATCCGCTGATCAGCCCCAGCTCAAAGAGCCCCGCCATGTTGAATGGGCTGCTGCACTGCACACAGCGTGCGAGGAACTGGCGAACCGGCGCGCTCGCTGGAGCCAGCAGGCGTCCTCACGGCTCTCCGGACGACCGAACGTAGGCGGCTCTTGCAGGCCTGCAGCGGCCCACTCTGTAGCGCTCTGCTCATATGAGATAATCCACCCATCGCGGGTTACGAGCGGCAAGGGGTGGGCTGCGATAATGAGGGGAAAGCACAAGAGCATACTCATTCACGTGGTGGCGTGGATTAGGCGTGAGTTATTGCGTTCAAGGATTTCTCGCCTGATCGACTGGGAGCCCCTCGATAACCCGGAAGAAGGCTGCACTGCGATCATCGGCATGTGCTCCAGATTGCCAGATGTTTTGGCCGCCAACATCCGCTGTCTTAACGCGTTCAGGTGGCCGGAACTGAAGCGAGTCCTGGTAGTCGTCGACTGCATTGAGGATTCGTTTCAACATGAGATCGAGCATCAGGCAAGAGCGGCCTACCCAGACCTTAACATCCAGTTTGTGTATTATTCCCGGACCCAGTCGGCGATGGCGGAGTCACTGAACCTGCCTTACGTCTACAGCTGGCTTTCATGGTGCATTGCACTCAGGCGTGCGACTACGGAGCATGTATTGATCCATGACTATGACGCATTGGTGCTCGGGCCTGCTCTTGAGGACCGCTATAGGAGCTTTGCAGCTTCCGGAGCAAAAGTGCAAGGGATCGCTTGGTACCAGACCAACGGAGTTGAAACTGAGGACGCCCTAGCGACTACATTCGAGGCGTTTATGGATACAAGGTGGTTGAGGGCGTTGCGACCAGTTTCACTCTTTAATAAGCTCCGAGCGGTTCGTGGGCGTTCGATCGACTTTGATACTACGCTCGATGTCCAGAACCGGCTCTTGACGGCAGAACAGAGGACCATTCTACCAATGAGTCTTGACGAGTTAGTGCATCCGTCGCAAATGATTCATCAATACACGATGTTTCGCCGTACTCCGGCTGCAGAACTGCCCTGTTTTTCTATTCCGATGATTCCATTCTTCATTTACCTGAGTGGCCGCACCGAGGCGATCGACCATGCTACACAGGCTCTAGGAAGGAGTGACCGTCGGGATGTGGATTTGCTGAACGATGGCACGCGTTTCAATCTGTCCATGCTGGATATCCTCCAGGTGGACTGGCTGCTCAAGCAGATCGTTCAAGCCTGTTTAGCCCTCTTGATACCACCTAACCGCGAGATCTATGCGTATGGCGTGGCACTCTACGGCGTAATTGGCGCCCCTGCCGAGGATATTTGGCGAGGGGACTTCACAATGACACAGAGACAGTGGATCGACGGAGCGCTCCATGCCTAGTTCTATGCCGAGCGGGTGACTTCGTTGGGCGGTCTTGCAGTTACGTTTGCAGATCGTTTTTCTGCGAGGTCGGCTCCTGCACCGCTGCTCCAATTCGATTAACCCGCACCGATCAACCGCATCAAGCCCTGCGGCTTCAAGTCCGCATTCAGAATCTTCCGCGGTTCCCCGATGCTTGCGCAAACAGCTTCGGCCGCAAGATGGCCGGAGCGCGCCGCGCTCTCCATCGTCGAAGGCCATCCGGTGGCCGTCCAGTCGCCGGCCAGAAACAGGTTCGGCCACGGCGAAACGGCCGAGGGACGCGCGGAATCAATGCCCGGAGGGACGCCGAAGGTGGCGCGCACTTCCTTCACAAACGCAAACTTCTCCAGCTTCGCCTCTATCACTCGCGGGAAGAATTCCGCCAGTTCCTTGAGGGCAAGCGCGATGGCTTGCTCTCGCGACAGCTCGGCAAAACTGCGCGAGGCGCTTACCACCAATTCGATATAGTGGCCGCCTCGGCCCGTCTGTAGCCGCGACTGATTGAACATCCAATGAATCTCGCGATCCAGAAGCACTGCGTGTTCGAGGTCCGTAATCTCCCTGTCAAACCAAAGATGAACGCTGCAAATCGGCCAGTGCCGATGCTGTTCAATCTGCTGCGCCAGATTCTCAGCGCCCTTCGCCGGGGGAAGATGCGCCAGCAGTTCCCCGGTAACTTCAAACGGCAGGGCCGAAACCAAATAGTCCGAAAGAAACTCGCCGGCGCGTGTGCTAATACTCCATTGCCCGCCCTCTTCATCCCACGCCGCGCCCTCAACATGCGTTCTCAAATCCACGCTGCCGCCGCGCTCTGAAAGAAACGGAGTGACGCCCGCATACAACTCGCTCAACGGAACGCGGTTCATTCCCATGCTGCCCGCCTCCGCTGAATTCAAGAACAACTCGCGAATCACCTTGGCCGAATAGGACAGGGCAATCGAATCGATTTCCGCATTCAGCGCGCTGGCAATAACCAGCCGCCAGAAGCGATTCATTGCGCCCTCGGTTTGTTTGTGCCGGCGGAGCCAATCTCCGAGCGACTCGCCGGTATCCTTGGTCGCGGCTGGACGCATCATCGCGCGCATCGCGCGACCCAGGGCAATCTTGTCTTGAAAGCTGAAGGCCTTCGCACTGAGGAAGCTGGGCGCGCTGTGCAGTGGCGAGGGCAGCCGCAGCGGGCCAAGCGCGAACGGACCGAGCCGCGACCTCTTCCCACCCGGCTCGATCATGGTCATGCCGGTGGTCCAGTGAATCTTCTCTGTGACGCCGATGCGGCGGTAGAACCCGAGCAGATTTGTGCAACAGGCGAACAACACGTGCTGGCAGTTGTCGATCACCTCGCCAACGCCGGGATGCAGGTAGGAACTGGCGCGCCCGCCAAGATAGCCGCGCCGCTCGACCAGACGCACGCGCAGCCCAGCCTCGGCCAAGGCGCAGGCGGCGCTCATGCCCGCCACGCCAGCGCCGATGACGGTGACGGTTTTTCCCGACCTTTCAAGCAGACGGCTCAAATGAACACCCGTGCCAACCCCGTCCGCACCAATCCCAACAACATAATTCCAACCTTCTCGACCAACGGCACAGTTGCGCGGCGCGAGAACACATCGTAATTTGCGTGTTCGATTCGCTTGAGCAGCGCATGATAGATACGCACCAGCACCCACAGCGCAGGGCGGCTTTCGCGATCGATCAGGGGCAGCAACAACTGCGCGGACTCGTAGAATTCTTCCGCGCGGCCCGCGATCTCGGCAATCAATGCGCGTTCGTTTGCAGTTGGCGGCGTGCCCGGCGCCCGATGCAGCAAGGAGTCCAGTGAAACGCCGTGCTTCGCCAGATCCTCCATGGGAAGGTAGACGCGATTGCGCGAAGCATCCTCGGCCACATCGCGGAGAATATTGGTGAGTTGGAAGGCAATGCCCGTTTTCTCAGCCAGCATTTCCGCTCGCCGATCCCGATAGCCGAAGATGCGAATGCACACCAGTCCCACCACGGAGGCCACCAGGTAGCAATAGCGATAAAGATCGTCGAATGTTGCGTAGGTGTCGGGCGCATCAGGCAAATCGGAGGCGGCGTGCTGAACATCCATGGTGACGCCGGCGATCAATTCATCCAGCAGGCTCAATGGAATTCCGAATCGCTCGGTCGCATCGCGCACGGCTAGGAAAACGGAATCGGCGGTGTCTGGGTCATCGGAGACGGAGCCTCCGCACACCAAGCGCCAGTCCTTCAGCCACGCGTCGAGGCGCACACGACGCTCTTGGCGCGACAGGCTCTCGTCGTCAGCCAGATCGTCTGCCTGACGCATGAAGGCATAGATTGCACAGATCGCATTACGCCGCGGCGCAGGCAGCGCCACGAAGGCGTAGTAAAAATTCTTGGCTTTGCGCCTGGCAACCGCCCGGCACTCGGCATAAGCCGCGTCCAACGCGACCGCATTCAGCGTGGCCGAATACGACGCGAGAGGATCCGGATTTGGTTGGTGCTTCAAGCAGCCTTCTCTGCGCGCCTTCCGCCCCTGGTTAGACTCAGAAAGGGCAGCAGCCTGCCCGCTACCGCCCGCAGCGCAAGCAGCGCTTTAGCGCCCTTGGATATTGCCGGCCGCGCGCTCAGAACGTCGTAGTCGCGGCGTTCGATTGCCCGCAATATCTCCAGGCCGCCGCGGCTGAACAAATCCAGATCCAGCGCAAGATCGCGGCTCACCAACCCGATCAGCGGAAACCCTTCTTCAAAAAGCCCGCGCGCGTAATCGACCTCGCAACGCATCAGTCCGCGAAATGCAGGCGTGGCAATTCCCTCGGCCAATGTCCGATCGCTCACGTGAAAGAACTCCATGTCCTTTTGTGGCAGATAGACGCGTCCGCGCGCGTAATCCTGGCGCACGTCTTGCCAAAAATTCGCAAGCTGCAGCGCCGTGCAGGTCGCATCGGAGAACCGGAACAACGCCTCATCCGCCTGGCCGCAGACACAAAGCACAAGGCGTCCCACCGGATTGGCCGAATAGCGGCAATAACCCAGCACGTCTTCCATGGTGGCGTAGCGCGTGACCGTCTGATCCTGGCGAAAAGCCGTCAACAAGTCCGCAAACGGTTCCTTGGGAATTCCGCACTGACTGATCGTCTCGCCCAAGGCAATAAAAACCGGATGGCGCGACTTGCCCTTGTAGCAGGCATTGAGTTCCTCCTCCCAGACATCAAGCATCGCCAGAGCCACTTCCGAGTCGCCCACCTCATCGCCAAGATCGTCGGAGATGCGACAGTAGGCGTAGATCGCATGAAAATGCGGCCGCAGTTCCCTGGGCAGAAACCAGGAGGCCACATGAAAGTTCTCGTAATGCGACTCCGCCAGTTGCGTGCAATAATCGCGCGCTCCGTCGAGCGTTGGCGCAACTTCCGGAATGCGATAGCTGGCAGGGAGCACGGCCCAACCGCTCTCGATGAGTTCTTCCCGTGAGCGCGGCGCAGGCTCCAGCGCCTGCTCTGGCGCTGGCTCTGGCTTTTCTGTTTCCTTGTCCGGCAGCACGGTCATCGATTTTTCTCAGGGCACTATCGCGGTCTTGATCTCGCTGCTTCGATTCATCAGCTTCTCAAAGACGCGGTTGAGTTCGTAGAGGTGAGCGTGGCCGGTAATGAAGGCTTGTGCCTGGAACCGTCCTCCGGCGATCAGATCGAGCGCCTTGCGGCAAAGGGCCGGCGTGTGATGGAAGGTGGCGCGCAGCGTGATGTCGCTATAGTGAATCCGATTGGTGTCAAGAGTCACATGCGTCCCTAGCGCGCATCCGCCAAAGAAATTCACGGTGCCGCCCTTGCGCACAAGTTCCACCGCCTCCTGCCACGCGTCGGGCACACCAACTGCCTCGATGGCAATATCCACGCCTCTGTTCTTGGGCGTCAGCGCGCGGGTTTCGCGAATGGCCTTGCGGATATTGGTTGCCTGCACCACGTGTGCCGCGCCTAGTTGGCGCGCAGCTTCCACCTGGCCGTCGTGCTTCACGATCGCAATTGCCTCGCAGCCGGCCAGCACTGCCACATGCAAAATCATCAGTCCCAGCGGACCGCCGCCGATCACCGCCAGCGTATCGCCGGCGCGCGGGCGCGAATCCTCGAATCCATGCACGGCGCAGGCCAGCGGCTCGGTTAACGCCGCGTGCTCCAGGGGCACGTGATCGGGAACATGGAGCGTGTTCTTGGCGACGATTCGCGCCGGAATGCGAATGAACTCGGCGTACGCGCCGTTGTTGAAAAGCAGGTCGTCGCAGAGGTTTTCCTGGCCGCGCTCACAGAAAAAACACTGTCCGCAGGGCGCGGAATTCAGCGCTACAACACGATCGCCCGCGGCGAAGCCGGTGACTCCCTCGCCCGCCTCGACCACCGTCCCCGCCTGCTCGTGGCCGAACAGCGCCGGAGGCACAATCATTCGCGCATGGTAGCCGCGGCGAAAGACTTTCAGGTCGGTCCCACAGGTGAGCGCCGCGCCCACGCGCACAATCAGTTCTCCCGGACCCGCCTCCGGGACTGGCACACGCTCGATACGAATATCTTCGCGGCCGTGGAGGATTGCGGCCTTCATCGTTGTCGCCATCAAGTTCCCCCTAACTGGCTCCCGCTCCAAGTACAGGCTCAAGCATAATCTTCATCGAGTCGGCCTTGGGGTGCGAGGCGATTTCAATTGCTTCCACGGCCCGATCCAGCGAAAAGCGGTGCGAAATCAGTTGCGTCAAATTGAACCCATTCTTGTAGCCGCCAAACACCAGATCGGTTACCTCATCCAGAATCTCAAACGAGGATGAGTATGAACCCATGAGGGTTTTTTCGTCCATACAAACCGCGCCGGGATCGATGACCGCTTCGCCGTGCTGCGTCTGGGCAAAGAGCATCACCTTGCCGCCCGGCCGCACCGCATCCATCGCCGTCTTGATCAGCGCATTGCCTCCAACCGCCAGAATCACGGCATCCGCCCCGCGCCCTTCGGTCTCCGCAAAAACTCGCTCAACCACATTCTCGCTTCCCGCATCGATCGGATCCCTGAGCCCAAACTTGGCGGCGATGGCATGGCGCTCAGGATAAAGATCCGACGTGAGCACTCTTGCTCCGGTCCGCCTGGCCAGCGCCGCGTGCATCAGCCCGATCGGTCCCTGGCCGATGACCAGCACGGTGTCGTCCGATTGCAGGTTCAGCAGCTTTACGCCCTTCAGCACCGTATTCACCGGCTCCAAGAACGCCGCCTGCTCAAACGGAACGCCATCGGGAATCCGCACAACGCCGCGACTGGCCACAATCCAGTCCATCACGCGAATATACTCCGCAAAGCCGCCGCCTGACGGCTCGAATCCTGCAGTAACCCCAACTTTCTTGTAGAGATTGCACTGCGTCGGCGTCCGCTTGCGGCAGTTGTAGCAATCGCCGCAAGGAACGTGATGGTGAACCACCACTCGCTCACCCGGCGCAAAGCGGGTCACGTCCTCGCCGGCTTTTACAATGGTCCCCGACATTTCGTGACCGAAGATCCGCGGGGCGGAGTGCGAGCCGGTGTGAATCTTCTTCAGATCCGTCCCGCAAATACCGCAAGTGGCCACTTTGATCAGCAGCTCCCCCGGCCCGATCTCCGGCACGGGCACAGTCTCCACGCGCATGTCGTTTACGCCGCGATAGACCACGGCCTGCATGGTCACGGGAATCTTGCCCGCGAATTGGCTTTCAAGGTTTGAAGTTTGGGTAGCCATTGCGATTCTTTAGGGCTCCTTAATCATCATGTCTATCCAGAAATTCGAGCAGGGACTCCCTGATGCCACGGGCGGCCTTCCTGCTATTCTCACCCATCCGCATGAGTGCCGACCAGTGCCAGGGTCGAATTAAGATAAAAAGGATAAACGGCAGCAGCCTGAATTGCCCATCATCCGAGATAAACCGATTGAAATCAGGAAGTTGGTCATTAAGATCGTCGCTCACTCCCTTGAGGCAAAAAAAGGGAATCCCGCGCATCGCCGCCAGTCGCGCAACCGCCGCCGCCTCCATGTCAACCAGTTCAGCCCCGTAGGCTGCCGCAAGGCGATGTTTTTCGGCTTCATCCGCGACCTTTGGACTGGTCACCAGCCAACGCTCCTGGTCCCATTTGGCGGGCCGGAAACGCTCCCCGGTCCGTGCATCGACGACCCCGGAGACCCAATAGGGCTGTCCCGCTTCAAGGCCCGCGCTCAAGGCCCCGGCCCAGCCAGTGGAAATGACAGAGGAGACGGCCCCATCGCGTTCGGCTTCGACAAATGCACGCGTGGCCGCGTCAACACCAGCCCCGGCGCACGCGGCTATCCACTCGCTTCGATCGAATTCCCAGCGCCAAAGATTCACTCCGTTGCGGCGTTCGTGCCGCCAGCCTCGCACCAGCGGCTTCAGCTCACCAGGCATAGCGGCAATGATCGCGACGCGCGTCATGCAGGCCCCTGGGGCGCGTAGCCGTGCGTGCGGAACCAGTCGATCGCGGCGCGCATCGCAGGATACACCGGCACAATGCGGAAACCCAGCTCTTGCTGCGCATGTGCGCTGGAGGCATACATCTTTTTCCGCCCCATGCGCACCTCTTCGAGGGTAGCCCTCGGTTCGCGGCCGCGAATTCGCCCGGTAATCCACTCCTCGAAGAACGCATAGGTCGCGGCTACCGCAAAAGGAATCTTTACCGTGGGCGAGGGAATGCCAGTGATGGCCGACATCTTGTCC
>Ga0224559_1000429_pt1 | contig 28441 bp, 22 predicted proteins | sample 714S33034metaG_FD_180676 | JGI IMG/M metagenome (GOLD analysis project Ga0224559, IMG submission 180676) | Peat soil microbial communities from Stordalen Mire, Sweden - 717 S3 30-34 | ecosystem: Environmental > Terrestrial > Soil > Wetlands > Peat | place: Sweden: Norrbotten County, Stordalen... | reverse complement strand
GCTTTGCCGCCCAAGGCTTCGTGCAGGATGCACTGCAGATCTCCGCTGGTCTTGCCGGCAAAGCTGATTTGGGTGCGCGTTCCGAAGGAAGCCGATTTTGCGCACCCTCCGGTTTGGATTCTGCTGACATCGCCAATCTCGCTGAGCAGGCGGCGCAGGGTTCCAATGTCGATCGTTCCGTGAGGAAACTGCTGGGGAGGGTCGCCTCGAGAGTCGGACCCTGGGTCATTGAATTCAACCGTGGCGCTGCCATCATTGTGAATCGCAACTTTGTAGGCGCGAGAGTTGGTGGAGCCGGATTGAAGGATGGTGGCGAGGATGGCCTGGGTTCCCGGCCTCGCTTCCTGACCCGCCGCCGCGGCCGGGGTTGCAGTCGCGACCGGCTGCTGACCGATCGCGGTGCTCGCTTGGAGCAGCCCCGCGAACGCCAGAGCAAACGGAATCGTCCTGACTAAACCGGCAAACATGTGAGAATTATAGGCGCGTTGCGGGTGTGGGTTGCCGCTCGTCTTCATGGCTCATCGTGGAGGAACACGCGAGGTTACCTGAAACCGGAGCGGCTCCTGTCCGGGATACCTCCCGGTTGAACCGGCAGGTCATTCTAGCGGCCTTGCGTTTTGGGGTTCGGAGGAGGCTTGAGGCTCACTTAACGCGGCCACGATGGCGTGGGCGATTGCGGCGTCGGAAAGCGCCAACGCGGCATTGTGGGTATTGGTTGTCATCTCGGAGAAAAGCCGATAAATGCTTACTGCGAGCGCGGCCAATTGAACTGGATAGCTGGGTAAGCTACCCATCGGAAACAGGTCCCGGTTCATTTCCAGGAAGGCCGCCGCCTGCTTCACGATCTTGTGCTCCTCGCGGCTTTCTTCGCCTTCGTAATCGAATACCCATCGTCTGACACGATCCGCGATTTCAGGCTGGTTCTGCCGGTCGACAGGAATACCCGTTGCGGCAAAAACCCGGCAATCGTAATCGCGACAGGTCTGTGGGCGAACTTCATAAATGGAGCATTGGTTGCCGATTAGCATGGGGCAGCGCCCCTGGTCGTCATAACCCATGAGCACATGACCGTCCGGCAGGCCGGGGACGGGAAAAAGCAGTGCGCGGGGAATCCGTTGGATGGTTTGCGTTTCTTCAGGCCGAATATGGATGAACATTGAAGAGCGGCAACATCCCCTGCAGGCGCCGCAAGGTACATCGGCTCCTCCATTCCCCGATCGCAAAGAGGACTCGGTGCGGTGAAGCCATTGAGAAAAACTGCCGGCAGCCACGCCGGCGAGGCCGGCAGTAACATCCGTTTTGTCCGCTTGATTACTCACCCACGTTATGACCTTCCCTGAACTTAATAGACTCTGAATAAGTGGATGTTTTGAAAAAGCCCGACTTCAGTCGTGCCGCAAATGCAACAAGAAGAACGCGGGCCTTAGCCCCTGAGGGGATCTATCCGCTTAAAACAGAGAATGTTGCGACCATTTGGCTTCCGCCTCAGGGCCTAAAGGCCGGTTCATTTTGACCCGCCTGCGGCACGACTGAAGTCGTGCCCTGACACACGGCAACCTTTCACTACAGGCTGCTATGGGGTGGCGCCCGTAGCAGGCCGCATATTGAACTTCTCCTCGAGAAACTCCTTTGCGTGCTGTCGCTCGGCTGACCCATTCTCAGGGGTACAGCGCAGATAGCGCAGATAGTATTCGCCGGCGCCGTCCAGGTTCATCTCACCCTCCTGTGACTTAGCGCTGTCGTAGATACTCCGCGGCAGTTCCTGCACCTTCAGCCGTGCCTTTTCATTCAGCTCATCTCGTGCGGCGTTCTCGAGCTCCGTTTGCAATTCAGATGCGTTCGGAGTTGTGCCGCCCATCTTGACGCCTTCGGTATCTTCCGGCTTCACATTCTCCAACAGCACCACACGGCGCAAGTCTTGCTTCTCGACGACGATCGCGTCTCCCAACTGTCCGCTCAGCGTGTCGCCGATACGGAACTGGAGTTTGATGGTGTTATCGATATCGATGGCCCGGCGCGTGTATTGATAGGGGCGGATCACATCCTGGGTCACGGTTCTGGGCAATGAGTCGGCAACAGACTGTGCTTCCGAGATCTGCCTCTGGTCGGCGGCTATCTTTACGTTCAGTTCCTTGATATCGCGCTTATTTCCCTTCGACTCGGCGCCTTCAAGCGCAGACTGATCCGTTTGCAGTTGCCTCACCGCTGCTTCGTAGTCCCGATTGGCGTTGTTCCACGCATCGTTTGGAGCGTCGTGCGTTCCGGCGATGTAATTCGACTGACGCGATTCCACGCTTGGGGTCTCGGTAATGCGATGCTCGAGCACGTTTCCATCCAGTTGAAAATCCGGCTCTACGCCGCCCGTTGTTTCCCCGATGCGAACTGCCTTAACCTGAACCTTTGACGCTTCGAGCCCGGTGATGATCGCATCCTCAAGCTGGTGAATGAACCCGGTATTCTCACGCAGCGACGTCTGGTCGCGGAACCGGACGCGAATGGATATTTTTGAGTGCATGGCATGGGCCGGAGCGGCCGCGACCTTGGCGTCGTGCGCGTCCTGATTTGAAGGCTTGTAATAGAGAGCCTCTTCAAGGTAGGTCCAGCCTAACTCCGTGCCGGAGCCGGATGGCTTATCGAGATAACGCTTCGCCTGGTCGACAAAGTACGAGCTTAAGTTATCGCCAAGGGTGTCCATTGTGCTGGAGTAGGAATCGTCCTTTGTAAGTTCATGCACGCGATTCAGCCAGGCATATGCCTTCTCGATTCCAATTTCGTCGCTAAGTCCGTGAATGGGAAGGTGCGCGGTTTGCTGGTCCTTGGCGGCCTTGATCGCAGCCTGAATGTATCTATCCCGCAACCTTGCAAGGTCAGCGGCGGCCAGCGCCTTTTGCGCCGAGGGAAGGTTGTACAGTACTTCAAATGCGCTGATAAGATCGTTCTGGCTCTCGTAATTCTCGCTGGTTTCAAGCGTGTTGGCAGCCGCGGCTTTGTCCTGGCTGATCGCTAACTGCCTTTGCGCTTCCTTCAGTGAGTCCTCAGCCTCCGCGGTATCCCTGGTCTTTGCCGCCTTCGCAAACTGCCTTACCGCGCTTTCCCAATCAGCGGCTGCCGCGAACTGCCGGCCGAGGTGAAGATAGTAGCCGTAAGCCGCATCGATGACCGCGTGAATGCGCGGCTCTTCGTTTTCGAATTGGCGCAACGGGACTACGGCTTCGAGGCCCTCGTCCATCTGCTTGGCCACCACCGACGATTCCGCGGTTCGCAGCGCGCGATCGAATGCGTTGCCGGCCTGCGTCACATCCGCCAGCAGGCTGACGCCCGCGGGAAACGCCGAGTCGGTTCCGCTCACGGCGTCGCTGAGCCTCTTCGCATTCTGCAAGTGAACATACCCCGCCGCGTGGGAGCGCAATGCTGTCTGATACGCCGCCAACTCGGCGCGTGCGTTCTGGGCGATTACGGTAAGTCTGGCGCTAACTTCCCCTGCCAGAGTCACTGTCTGTGTTAGGCCGGGACCGATAGCCTCTGCCTTGTCAGCCTGGATTTTGGCATTCCTCAGGTCGTTATAGGATGGCGATCCCGCGACCGCGGAACCGTCGTAAGTGTTTATGGACGCCTCCCCGGCCTGCACATAGAGCGATGCCAGCCCGAGTTTTGCATCGGAGACATGAGGCGAGCCGGGATACTTTGCAAGATAGTCTAACCAATCCGGTATTCCGGCGGCCCTCTGGGCGCGCAGAAACTCGGCGAGCTCTTCGTCCGGGGCGGTAACGAACACCAGTTCCACGCCCTTCTGCAAGGGCGCCGCACCGAAAGGCGCGCCGGCGGACGAACCGAGCGAAGTCCCCGTTAGCACCGCCCGGTCGGCAAGATCGGAGAGCGAATAGGATGCGTCGTGCTCATACTTCACACCGTCAGGCGCCACGCACAGGGCATTCGCGCTGCCCATTTGATAGCGCAAGGCGCCGTCATTGCCGCGCTCCAAAATGGCGCCAGGAGCCAGGAGTATCTTTTGCAGCTTGTTGTAAGTTGACTTTTCAATTGCCGCATCCTGAAAAGGAGTGCAATCGCGCACCTCGGCTTTGCCATTGATGAGCACATCGGAAAGCTGCACATAGGCAACTCCGGACGGCGAATCGTAAACTTCAATGGCAATCAGGGAAGGCTGCTTTGCCAATGCAGCCGGCGCGTACCAGCACAGCCCAAGCGCAGCCAAAGAGATCGCCCTCAAAAGAAACCTGCGCAGCAACCTTGCCTCTTGCATACCTACGAATAATGCCATGGAATCCCCGAAACCTTTCCGGACATACGAGCCAATCCGGGCCTCCGTCCAGGTTACTCGGTTACAAAATGCCGAGGAGCGGAATCCAACCTGAGAACTGCCGGCGTAATGGGGGAACTACGCGGGCAAGGAGCAAGCCCATTTCACCTGTGTCCGCTACGCTCAGTTAAACTACCACCCTTCTCCCCGGAGGTGCAATCGTTCTCGCGCGCCGGCCTGCCGGAGCCCGTGTGGTTGCGGCCCAGAGAAAGCCGCCGTTTCCCGGCGATGCCGGTAGTGGGTCAGTAAAAAAGTCTTTCCAAGGGGCTAGAACATAGATTGATTCTTGCCGATTATTCACTTTCGTCGATTTATGTACGGGCTGAGGTCCGTAACCTTCAGACTGACCCAGAACCGCAATGCCAGGTTCCGGTCCAATCACCGATTCAACAGCGGAGCGAATATGCGCAAATTCAAGGTGAGACTGCCGTTTTGGGGACCGTTGACGCTCGTTTGTTACTTTCTCCCTGCAAGAAGAGTACCGTCGATTGCAATGACCTCCGTTTCATCGATCATGAGAGTTGATTAGGCTTTCAGCCCGTGCTGTACTGAGAACGATCCTTATGATGTTCTCGCGTAAGCTAAAATTCGCAATTCGCGCCGCCGTTCTCGGATCATTGACGTTTGGCCTGACTTTTGTGCCCGCCGCGGCCGCAACTGCCTCTAATTCATTGAGTGTGAGCGCGACGGTTCAGGCCACCTGCACGGTTACCGCCGCGACCATGGCGTTCGGAAACTATACGGGTACAGCGGCAAATGCCACGTCAGCCGTTTCTGTTACCTGCACAAACGCTACCCCCTACACTGTGGGCCTTAGCGCAGGAGCGGCTTCGAGCGCAACAGTGAACGCCCGGAAAATGACCGGACCTGCCGCGGGGCTCCTGAGCTATTCGCTGTTCTCAGACCCGTCTCGTACGCTCAACTGGGGCCAGACGCCGGGGAGCGATACCGTGAAAGGAACCGGCAACGGCGCTGTCCAGGCGCTGACGGTCTACGGTCAAGCACCTGCAGGACAGCACCTCGCACCGGGTCCTTACACCGATACGGTGATCGCCACCATTACCTATTGAGCGGTATCGCCCGCGCGGGCAATGAATTAGAAGTCTCTTAGAGCAACGGCCTTACATCAACTGACGCGAACTGGGCCTGGCGACGCGTCATCCCTCCGCCTTTCCAGGCTGCGGAGAACTGCCCATCTCTTGAGCAAAGCCGTAGATCATGCCGCAGTGGCCGAAATCCGCATTGATTCTGTTGCACTTATGTCAGACGGGGGTCCAGACCCGCCACTGCAGCGAGCCTCTCTACAAGCTGTTCAGAATCCAAATGCAAACACATCGAGGATGCGTCCGTGTGATCTGGACCACATGTGTTCCTTCTTTTTGGGAGGGCTGACCCGCACAGTTGGGGTGACAAATCGCACCAAAGTACTATGGTAATGATTACCGACGTTCATTAATTTTCTTAATACGATCTAGAAAAAAATTCTCAGCTGTAAGCAAAAACCTGGAAGCTGTCCAGCTTGTCGCTGGGAATTATTTGCATAGCGTTGTGCGTGAACAACGCGAGGAGATCCTTGCAAACACGCGGGGGCAACCGATTCCAGAGTCGCGATACCTTTTTTGGATGCTCTGATTCAGAATTGCCTGGTTCAGTTGGACGCTGATCCTGTTTGACCTCAAGTCGGACGCCCGAAGACATTAACTACCAACTTGCGTTAAACAGGAGAGACATCCATGAAGTTATCAAACGCCGTAAAGTGCACACTGCCCGCCGCCATACTTGGATTTTTGGCGCTGGGTCTGACTCCCACCTCGGCATTCGCATCCACTACTGCCACCGCCAACGTGGCTGTGACTGCAACAGTTCAGGCTAACTGCACCATCACCACCGGTTCCATGGCCTTCGGAACCTACACGGGCGCGGCCGCCAGCACCACAGCCACCCTCACCGTTACCTGCACCAACACCACGCCGTACAATGTCGGCCTGAACGCGGGCGCGACTTCGGGCGCAACCGTGACCACCCGGCAGATGCTCAATGGCACGGCCACTTTGAACTACGGGCTGTATACGAATTCGACGTGGACGACGAACTGGGGCAACACAACCGGCAGCTGGGTAGCTGGAACCGGCGTCGGGTCCGCGCAGACACTGACTGTCTACGGCCAAATTCCAGCCGCACAGTTTGTAACACCCGGCTCCTACAGCGATACGGTTCTGGCAACCGTCAACTACTAACTATCACCGGACCGACTAAGTGAGTAAGTTATGATCACATGGAACTCAAGCCGAATGATGGCAGCGGCCAATGCTCTCGCCGCCGCTCTCGTCTTTCTATGGACGGGATCGGCGGCCGGGGCGCAGTCATTGTCGGTTCTGCCTGTCAACATCTTCTTTCCCGCCGGCCAGAAAGCCGCGACGCTGACGATCACCAACCAGGGGAAGAGCGAGACCGCTGTTCAGATTCGCGCCTACGGCTGGAATCAGCAGGATGGCAATGACCAGCAACTGACAGGCACCGACGCGGTGATGATGAGTCCTCCACTGGCAACGATTGCTCCGGGAGCCAGCCAGGTGGTGCGCCTGATTCTGCGCCAGACTCCGGAGGATCGGGAGGCTACCTACCGCATTCTGGTCGATCAGATTCCACCTCCGGCCGAGCCGGGAATCGTTCACATCGTGCTGCGTCTTTCCATTCCAATTTTTGCCATGCCGGCGGCCAGGGTGCTTCCTCATTTGCGGTTTCATGCGGAGCGCGACGGAGAAAGGCTCTTTCTGGTCGGGACCAACGAAGGTTTAGTCCATGAATTGATCCGGGATATCGTTTTGACGACAAGCGATGGCCGTCAGCTAAAGGAAGAGTCCAGCACATCGCCCTATATTCTCGCTGGCGCTACACGGCGTTGGCCCATTGCCGCGCAGGGTTCCCTGCCGCTGCCAAGCGAACCCCTGCGACTGACAGCGCACTCGAACGCCGGCGCCATCGACGAGCAGGTTCACCTTGTTTCGGCGCAATGATATTGGACGCCACGCAGCTAAATGGTTTCGTGGTGCAAGCATATTCTTTTTTGTGCTGGCCATCCTGCCGCGCTTGGGCTTAGCCGCAATGGCATCAAGCGAAACCGAGGCAAAGGCAGCGCCAGATCCGGCTGCTGGCGCCGTTGTGGATCCCGCGCCGCCCGCGCCCACTGCCGCAGTCAACAATGCAGCCGCGGAGCAGTGGCTCCTTCTTGAAGTTGTGGTCAATGGGCGCTCCACCAACAAGATCGGCGAATTCACCCTGCGTCATGGAACGTTGATGGCGCGGCCGGAGGAATTGCAAGATCTTGGTTTTCGGGTTCCGGCTTCTCGCACCTTGCAACCAGGCGGTCTGATGGCGTTGTCGGATTTTCGCGGGTTGACCTGGACGCTCGATCAGAAAAATCAGCAGCTAATTGTCACAGCCAGCGAAGGCAGTCTGATACCGACAGAGCTGACGGTGGACGGACGGGAGAGGTCCACAGACCATCGAGTTATCGAGAGCAGTACGGGCGTCACGCTCAACTACGATATGGCCGGCACATATGCCAGTGGCCAGGTCGGCGCTAGCGGGACCATGGATTTTCGGGCCTTCTCGCCTCGAGGCGTCATGAGCTCGAATTGGCTGGGCTATGGGGGCGCAAGCTCGAGCGGCGCTGGCAAGAACACGGCGATACGCCTGGATTCGACGTATGAGTTTGCCGACGTGAATTCTCTTCGCCGCTTTAGCATGGGCGACTTCATTACGACCGGCCTTGCGTGGACGCGTCCGGTTCACATGGAGGGCGTGCAGATCCGCTCGGATTTCAGCATGCGTCCCGATCTTGTGACGTTCCCAATGCCTTCAATCAGCGGCTCGGCCGCGGTTCCTTCGACGGTGCAGGTGCTGGCAAACGGAAATACCGTAGTCTCGCGCGACGTCGACGCCGGTCCCTTCGAGGTGCCGCAGCTCCCCGTGGTTTCGGGCGCGGGAACGATCTCAATGACGGTGACCAATTCGTTGGGCCAACAGGTGACCGTGACGCAGCCCTTCTACGCCAGTTCCTCATTATTGGCTCCGGGTCTGCAAACATTCGGCGTGCAAACCGGTCTGGTGCGGCGCAACTGGGGCTCGGTCAGCAACGAGTACGGAAAGATCGCCGGCGCATCGATCTATCGCCGCGGCGTGACCTCCAAATTCACGGTCGAAGGCAGCGTTGAAGGCACTCCGGGAGCGTTCATGGGGGGTGCGGGCGGGGTGGCGCAGATCGGCCATCTTGGCGTGGTCAATTTCTCCATCGCCGGCAGCGCAGGCTTGGGGAATCTGGGCACGCAATTTACAGCCAGCGCGCAGCGCATCGGCAGGGTGTTCAGCGTGGGCGCCTCGGCGACAGTGGCGACCCGCAACTACCTGGATGTGGCGGCGATGAACGGAGCCCCCATTCTACGCAAGCAACTCAGCGGCAACACCGGCCTGTCGCTCAGGCGATGGGGCACAGTGGGCATGGCTTATGCGGTCCTCGACCAGAACAGCTCTCCGGCTCCGATTCAGGGTAACGTCACGCCGGCCGGGAATTCCCAGGTTGTCTCCGCCAATTATTCGGTTCAGGTGCGCCGCCACATGGCGTTCTACGCGACCGAGTTCAAGAACTACGCCAATAGCGCCGGCAGCGGCAGCAGCAGTGGATTCCAGGTTGGCCTGACCATCCCGATTGGCAGGCGAGCATCGATCGACGTGGGCGCAAGCTCGGACGACAATGTGCAGGTGCAAGTGCAGAAATCGGCGCCGCAAATTGGCGATTGGGGCTATGAGGCCTATGTCTCCGCCGGCAGTTCCAACCATGAATTCGGCCAGGCGCAATACAAGTCGCCCGTGGGCCTGTTTACGGCTGGAGTGGACAGCAGCAACGGTCAGACAACGCTGCGCATGGAATCCCAGGGCGCAGTTTCATATGCAGATGGCGGCTTTTTCAGGTCCAACACAATTTACGACAGCTTCGCCATTGTGGACACCAGTCCCATGCCCCATGTACACGTGCTGCAGGAGAATCGCGGCGTGGGCGTCACCGGCTCCTCGGGACGGCTTCTTGTGCCTGACATGCGCTCGTTCGACCTGAACAAGATCACCATTGAGCCAACCGATATCCCGCCGGACACAACCATAGACGATGCCAATCGTGTAGTGCGGCCCCAGGATCTGTCCGGCGTTGTGGTCAAATTCGCAGTGAAGGTCAGCCATGCCGCTTTGCTGCGCATGATCGATGAGGCTGGTGTTCCGTTGCCAGTGGGCGCTACCGCGAAACTGCTGGCCACCGGCGTCCTGGCTCCGGTCGGCTACGAAGGCGAAGCGTACATGCAGGATCTGAGTCCACACAACGAAGTTCAGGTCGAGTTGCCGAACGGGCAGAGCTGCAAAGTCACCTTTGAATATCACGCCGTGCCGGGCGAGATTCCCTCGATCGGGCCGCTGCGCTGCGTGGAGAAGAAGCAATGAAGCGATGGCTCGGACTGGCGGCGCTGTTGCTGTTCGCCGTTGGCGCACGGCCCGCGGCGGCACAGAATTGCTCGCTCTCCGTGACGACTCTGAATTTCGGAACTTATGCTGGCGCGGTGCTTAACGGCACAGCGACCGGGGTGGTCATCTGTTCTCAAGCTTGGAATATTCCCCTCAATGCCGGGACCGGAGTGGGCGGGACTGAAACCGTTCGCGAGATGACCGGCCCTGGCGGCGCCGAGCTGAGTTACGAGTTGTACACGGATTCAGCGCGAACCAACAATTGGGGCAACACCACCGGTAACGAGCTGTCGGGAACTGGCAACGCGAATATCACCGTCTATGGCCAAATCACGGCGGGGCAGACTCCAGCACCGGGCACTTACACAGATACGATCTCCTCCGCGACTACTTCATTTACGGTCACAGTTGTGGTTAACGCCGAATGCTCGATTTCAGCAACTACATTGGCATTCGGCAGTTACACGGGCCTGCTGGTCGATTCCACATCGACCCTATCCGTCACCTGCACCAAGACCACGACGTACACTGTCGGCCTGAATGCCGGAACAGCCACCGGCGCCACGGTGACCAACCGCGGCATGACCGGTCCCGGCTCGGCACTCCTGCATTATTCTCTGTTCAATAACTCCACCTACACGACGAACTGGGGCAATTCGAGCGGAAGTTGGGTGAGCGGAACGGGAAACGGCTCTGCCCAGGCCCTCACCGTCTATGGCCAGATTCCGGCAAGGCAGTACCCCACGCCGGGCAATTACGCCGACACCATCGTCGCTACCGTTACCTATTGACCATCAAGACGCCAGTGACCGCTCTTTGCTCTGGCAGCATGAGCGAGCTCAGAGCAGTCTCTCAATCAGCGCCGCGGTTCGCTGGATGAGACTGAAAACATTGCCAAATCGAAGTGGTCTCTATTCCCGATGCCCTCGCGCGCATCGAGGGGCTGGCCCACGCTTTCGACCTTGTGATAAAGAAAATGCCCGCAATGCGCCGGCCAAATCGGCGAGAAGACAATTATGCCCACCTCGACTGCACCGAATTTGGTTGCTTTGCACAACTGCGGCTTTGATTGACCCCAATTGGCGTGATTTGACGCTCCGCGAAATGGCAGCATGGGCTTACTCTTGTACTCATCAAGCGGGGAGCAGTTACGTTGCTTTTTCATCTGTGCCCAATCACCTTCGCGTTTTCTCGAGGATGATTGCACACAAGGACGCTTGCATAGCGGGCATCCGGAACCCCGGTACTGTCTGTCCTTGTACTCATCGAGATTGCCTGGTGAATGCAGGACGCAAGGCTTGGCATAAAGCGCTTTGCTAAGTCAGCATGGCGAAGCCTTGCGCGCTTTCGAATAAATCGGGTGACGGTCTCCGTCACCGCGCTCTCGACCGGAAGCCCAGTGCCCGGCTTCCCGCAAAGACCGCGGTTAGCCCTCGGATAACATCGCCTCTCAACCGCGAAGCGCCTTCTCTTACCGGCGCCAGGGTTAATAATAAGTGCCCGGCATTCCTTCGGATGCATTCTCCCCGGACTTGTCACCAATCTTTCGACCAGGGCGCGGTCGGCCGCAAGTGCGCGACGCGGCGCCGTTCAGGCCTGCAATGTTATGCAAGGGCCGGGCGGGAGTGATGCATGCCATCTCCTATCAAAGCTTCGGGAACGGCGGAAACTATCGTGCTTGCGGCTGCTAAGTTGTTTGCGAGCCAGGGATATCACGGGACCAGTACGCGGGAGATAGCACGTATTGCGGGCGTAAGCGAGAACACGCTGTTCCGGCATTTCGACAATAAGGAGGGTCTTTTCTGGTCGGCACTCCTCTGGTATACGAAAGGGGTCAGATTTCGGCGCGACCTTCAAGAGGGCCTGGGACGATGCGACCCTCCTGAGGTAATCCTGCCCAAGCTGTTTGAGTTGCTGTCAGACACGGCAACTTACCGGCCGGAGTTTATCCGGCTGATCGGCGTGGCATATCTTGAGCTTCATTCAAAAATGGAGGTCTACTGCCAGGAGCATTTCTCCTACATGGCTTCTGCTATCAACCAATACCTGGCAGCGAACATGAAAAAGGGAGTTATTCGCGAACTGGATCCGGCCATGCTGACAGCATCGTTCATGATGCTGGCGGTAATGCATCCGGGGCTTTCCAAGCTGTTGGACAAAGACTCACCCAGCAACACCGATGACAGGCAGCCCGCGCGGGCCTACGCAAGGTTCTGGTTAGGCGTGCTCCTCTCCAGGCCGCAGCTCGATTCACAAGAGGCCGCGACACTTGGCAAGAACCCAGGACCCTTGGCGAATGGGAACGAGTTGAATCGCCTTGACGCAAAGGCGGGTGCCGGCTTGAACGAAAACGGCGGTAGTCAGCACTGAGCTACAAAAGACCCAAATTGAAACGCTGTTTCTTTTCGGAACCCACTACACATAATCTGCGAATAATCAATCGTTCGCCCAAATTCTCCGGGCCTAACTTTGAAGTCAGTTCCCTGTTGCGTTGAATCGGTTTCTTCTGCTTCTGCAAGCGGGAGGAATCTTAATCGTCGATCTCCGAAAGATGTGAAGTTGGTGTTATGGGGCGTGGCTGGCAAGAATGCTGATCTTTGCATCTCTGCGCAAGAGCGATTCCCTGTCTCGCACTCCATCCGGAGGCCGGAACGTGACATTGCGGGAAGTTACTCGCCAAAGGAGGCACTGTGAGAAGAGTTCAGGCTCAAGCTGCGTTTGAAAGCTCCCAAGTTAGCTTTGAGGGAGAGGGGATTGCTTCAGAGGGATTATATGCGGCGGCTTTCCCGTTATCCGCCGAGGAGCCGGTGGCGTCCTGGCGCTATCGATGTGTCAAGCGATGGTTCGATGTCATTTGCGCCTTGACGATGACGGTGGTGTTTGCAATTCCAGGACTCCTGATTGCAGCGGCAATTCTTCTCACCTCGAAAGGCCCGGTGTTTTATCGGGAAGAGCGGATCGGGCGCGAAGGCCGGCCTTTTCAAATATGGAAGTTTCGCACCATGTATAGGAGCGCTGCCCAGTTGGGCCACATCGCAGGCAATCTGCGTGATGGAAAGAGCCTGCAATGGAGGATGAACAAGAATCGCAGGGACCCGCGCATTACTTTGATCGGAGATGTGCTTCGCCGCTGGAGCCTGGATGAGCTTCCGCAACTGTTAAACGTAATTCGCGGGGAGATGTCTCTGATAGGTCCGCGCCCGATTGTCGAGGAGGAGGCGCGCTTCTATGGGAATCTGCTGGCGTTCTATCTTGCCGCAACGCCGGGCTTGTCCGGGTTGTGGCAAGTTTCCGGGCGGAGCAATGTGGATTATGCCGAGCGGGCAAAGCTGGATGCCTTGTATGTTCGCTCATGGTGCCTGGAGGCAGATCTAGATATTTTTTTCCGGACTATTCCCGCGGTGCTGAGCCGGATAGGGGCGCGGTAAGAGGCGTCCCGATGGATATATGGATATGAGGCTGGCTGGCGAAGGTGCATGGCTTCCGTTGTGAAGTGGTCGTTCTAAAGCAATAGCCAACCAGATGGCGGTCGTTGGTTCCGCCCCTTGACTAACCCGAGTTTGCCGGCTTCGAGAAACGGTAGAACTAGTCGAAAGATTGGACCGATTGGATAAAGATCGTGCAACGCACTCAGCGTGCTTGCAAACCTGGCAGGACCCAGGAAGTTAGAGTGCATCTATGACAAGACGCCATTGCATTTCTTTTTTGCTGCTTGCGCTAGCGGGCTCCCCGATACTGCACACTCAGATTCCCGCGGGGGGTGAGTCTGTCGATGGACAAATCACTTCGGCAAGTTGCATGGGTGCGCTATCGGACAGCAACGGCCAATGTCCGCAAAGCCAACCGCAGCGCAGCGGAGCTTCCGAAAGAGAAGCTGGCCGATTCATCCCGGCAACGGCTTCGTCGGCATCGGAAAGCGCGACTCTCGGCGGGCGGAGCGGAGAGCAACCGCGTGAGCAGGCGCTGCCGGCGGATCCGCCTACCGAGTTTCAAGAATTCGTTGCCGCCACGACCGGACAAATGCTTCCTATTTACGGCGTGAGCCTGTTTCGCAATGTCCCATCGACGTTTTCACCCAGCGATCTGGCTCCAGTAAGTTCCGACTATGTAATTGGGCCGGAAGATGAGATTCGCGTCCGCATCTGGGGGCAGGTCGTTTATAGCGGGAATCTGCGCGTGGACCGGTCGGGTAACATTTATCTGCCTCAGGCTGGGACCGTTCACGTGGCGGGGCTGGAATTCTCCGCACTGGACCAACACCTGCGCTCCGCAATTGCGAGGATGTATCGGAATTTCGACCTTTCCGTGGACATTGGGCGAATCCGTTCGATGCAGATCTATGTCACTGGACAGGCGCGGCGCCCCGGGGTCTACACGGTCAGCTCCCTCAGTTCATTGGTCGATGCTCTGTTCGCCAGCGGCGGCCCGTCTCCGCAGGGATCGCTTCGCCACATCGAATTGAAGCGGGACGGAAAGAAGATCGCCGACTTTGACTTGTACGCGCTGCTGATTCACGGAGACAAATCGAAAGATATTCGCTTGCTGCCCGAGGACGTGCTGTATATTCCGGCGGCAGGATCGCAGGTGGCGCTCACCGGCAGCATTCGCAATCCCGGAATCTATGAGGTACATGCCGGCGAAACTATCGGCGATCTGATTGAAACGGCGGGCAAGACTACGGCGCTATCTTCGAGCGCGCGAATCTCGTTGGAACGCGTAGGGGGGGACCAACATCGCCAGGCGATGGAGTTCCCGCTCGACGCAAGCGGCTTGGGCGCTCCACTTGCGGACGGCGATATTCTCCGCATCTATCCCATTGTTCCCGCGTACCGGCAGACAGTGACTCTGCGCGGCAACGTTGCGAACCCTGGGCGCTTCAGTTTGCGGCCGGGCATGCGTCTGAGCGACCTGATCCCCGATCGTGACTCCCTGGTGAGCCGCGATTACTGGTGGAAGCGGAGCCAGCTTGGTTTACCGGTACCGGAATTTGAACCCGCGATCCCCACGGTAATGACGCCAAACGGGCAGCGGGCATTTGCAGCAGGAGCAACGGATGCGGGCCAAACAAGCGTCGCGACGGCTGGTTCACAACCGACGGAAACGCTTATAGCAAGCGGCGCCGAACAGCCGAAGCGAAACGAGGTGACCTTGTCGGCTCCTGAGATCGACTGGGACTACGCGGTGATTGAGCGCCTTAATGCGGAGACTTTGAAGACCTCGCTGATTTCGTTCGATCTGGGCAGACTGGTGCTGAACCACGACGCCAGCCAGGACATCGAACTGCAGGCGGGCGACGCGATCACGATTTTTTCTCAAGCCGATATTCGTGTCCCGCTCGACAAGCAGACCAAGTATGTAGATTTGGAAGGCGAGTTTGTTCATGCCGGTATCTACAGCGTGCAGCGTGGCGAGTCGCTGCGCGATCTGGTTCGCCGTGCCGGAGGACTCACCTCGAATGCATATCTTTACGGCTCTGAGTTTACCCGCGAATCGACGCGCGCGCTACAGCAGCAGCGCTTTGACGAATACGTGCGCAGCATGAGCATGGAGGCCGAGCGCGGGACGCAGGCGCTGGCCGCCACTTCAAGCTCTTCGACAAAAGACTCGTCCGATGTGGCTGCCTCCCGCGCAGCCGGACAGGAGCTGGTTGCTCGACTCAGCCAGATTCGGGCGACAGGCCGAATTGTTCTTGAATTCAAGCCACGTAGACCGAGCATCGACGACGTGCCGGAGATAAGTTTGGAAAACGGAGACCGGTTTCTTGTGCCCTTCGCGCCCTCGACGGTCAATGTGGTTGGGGCTGTGAACGATCAGAGTTCATTTCTCTACCAACGTGGAGGATCGACAGCCCGCTACCTGCGATTGGCTGGTGGAACGAATCGCAATGCGGACTGGCGCCGCTCCTTTGTGATTCGCGCCGACGGTTCGGTGGTCGGCCGTACATCGTTGAACGGATACTGGGGCAACGGGTTCGAGCAACTTCGTCTGAATCCAGGCGACACGATCGTCGTTCCGGAAAAGACCCTGCGTCCAACCGCGCTGCGGCAGTTCATGGACTGGTCGCAGATATTCTCGCAACTGGCCCTGGGCGCGGCAGCCATCAATGTTCTTTGATCGGCTTTGAACGCGAGGCTGCGCCAACGCGGGCAGCGGGGCAATTCTCTGAGGCACGCGCACTAGAGCTTCGGGATCGAAGACGGAGAAGGATCGGTACCGCGAAATTGAAAGAGATATGGGAACGAGCCGGCATGGAACCTGAGACAAAAAGCGAGCAGAGCAGTCAGATTGAGTCGCAAAGCGCATTCTCGCAAGATGTGCATTTGCTGGATCTGCTGACCATTCTTTCCAGGCGCAGAAGGTTCGTCCTCCTTTTCACGGTTGGCGCGGCAGTGCTGACAATAGTTGTGGTGCTCTTGATTCCCAGCCGCTACACGGCGGAGACGATTGTTTTGCCGCCGGGCCAGGATTCATCCATGAGTTCCGCCCTGTTGGGTCAGCTTGGAGGCTCGGGAGCCCTCGCCTCCTTGGCGGGTGCGAGTCTCGGCATCAAGAACGCAGGCGACATGTATGTTTCGCTCTTTCGCAGCCGAACGGTTGAAGACTCCGTTATCCAGCGCTTCGGGCTAATGGCCAGGTATCGCCAAAAGAAGATGACCGATGCGCGGCGCAAGTTTGAGGATCGCTCCACGGTCGTCCTCGGGGTCAAAGACGGCCTGATTCGAATCGGCGTGACAGACCGCGATCCAAGGTTGGCAGCCGGCATTGCCAACGGCTATGTCGATGAGTTTCGCAAGCTCTCATCCAATCTGGCAATCACCGAGGCATCGCAGCGGCGCTTCTTCTTCCAGCAGCAGTTGCTCGAAGCAAACGAAAACCTCGCGGCTGCGGAAGAGGCAATGAAGCGCACCGAGCAATCGACGGGCGTTCTGCAAGTGGATGGCCAGGCGAGGTCTCTGATCGAGTCCGGCGCGGTCTTGCGAGGCCAGATCGTAGCCAAGGAGGTTCAGCTTCAGGGCATGCGTTCCTATGCCACTGAAGACAATCCGCAGATGCTCCAAGCCAAACAGGAGCTTGCCGCGCTCCAGGGCCAGCTCGCCAAACTCTCCGGCTCGGATGAGAACTCCAACGCCGACATCATCGTACCCAAAGGCAACATCCCCGAGGCCGGGATGGAATACATCCGAAAGCTGCGCGATGTGAAGTATTACGAAACCATCGCGGAGCTCATCGCCAAGCAATTTGAAATCGCCAAACTGGACGAGGCACGTCAAGGGGCCATTGTCCAGGTGGTCGATGTTGCTGTCGCTCCGGATAAGAAGTCGTCTCCTCATCGCACCGTCATCGTGGCGCTTATGACTCTCATCGCATTCGCAATCGCCGTCTTCTCGGCCCTTGCTGCCGAGCGATGGGAACAAACCATGCGTGACCCTGAGAAGAGAAGAAGAATTCAAATGCTGCGCGCACCGCTCTCCGAGAAGTCAAGGTAGATGGGGTTTGCAACCAGGCGCACAGGGGGGAAATGAACGGGAACAGACAAAAGCGGATCTTGAGCAACGTCGTCTCTCCTTATGGACTGGCGATAATCTCTTACGCGTTCTTTCTCTTCGCGTGCCTGATTCCGCCCTCGGTCTACACCCATTGCATGAACGAGCCGGACCTGATGTTCTTGGATCCTACGACCATCCTGTTCTACACCCTTTGCGTTGCAAGCTTCTTATCAGGAGTCTGGCTTCTTGGCTGGCTGTTACCGCCTGTACCATCTGTCGACCGGAAGTTCTTACCCAAGGCGTCTCCCGCGGTTTTCTTGCTGATTCCGCTTGTTCCCTGCGTCTTGCTTGTTGCGCTCTCAAGCTTTCTTCTTGTGAGAAACAACCCCTTGGCGATCCCGCTACTGATCGCCCAGCAAGGTAGTCTTATCGCGCCTGACGGCGATGCCAGCTTAAATTTCCATGGGACCATGAATATTTCCGTTCTATTCGTCTCCGGAGTTGTTTGGTGGTCAGTCTGGCGTTTTAACCAGTTAGGGGTTGCCTGGCGTGGAAAACTCGTGGTCCGGCTTTCGCAGTTGCTCGCCGTGGTAGCAGTTCTTATCGCAACGAGCTTGATGTTGTCCAGGCACCTGGTAACTGTTCTTGCCACAGGCTTAGTGCTTTGCTATCTCGTCAGGAAGACGCTTTTCAAACAGTTGAATTGGACTCTTGTTGGCAGGACGACTCTTGTCTTCCTCCTCGGCGGGGGCCTCGTTTTCTTCCTGGTATCGTCCCTCAGAGGCGCATCGGATCTTGACGTGCAGCTTATAGGTTTCACGGGGTATACGGTTGCATCCTACAACAGGCTCGCAGCCTTGTTGCATGGCAATCTCCACTTCGAATACTCGGGGAAAGGAATATATTTTAGTAACTTTCTCTCATTCAACAATCTGTTCAATCGCATAATTCCTCTCAGAGAAGTCCTGGGCTACCCAAACTTTTTTAATTGGTGGATGTCTTCCTTTGCCTCGGTTGGCAGGTCAGGCCTCCAAGCGTCATTGATATTTTGTGGGGCGTTCGGTGAGATCTATCTAGAAATTGGCTGGCTTGCTCCATTATACGTATTCTGCTATGGATTGCTGTATGGCCTGGTGTGGCAATGGATGACCGCAGGGCACCTGATAGGAATCATCTTGTACCCATATTGCGCGTACTGCATTTTGTTCTGGTTCAGCACAAATGGTCTATTCGATCAGGACATTGTAGCTCTTATTATTGACGCACTTGCGCTGGCCGTTTACGAATTCCTATTTGTGAGGCAAAGTGAGGTGTTAATCCAAATTCCCATGGGTCGCTTGAAATGATCTACGCGGACCAAAGATGGATCGGAGAGCATGTACCTGGCCGCTTCGCGTGGCAGGTGCTTTCTCCTCACATGCATGGAGGCGCCAGTAGGTGGGTGGTGCCATGTCGCAAACCATCACGGAACCCTCAACTGAAATTCCGGTTCGAGACACCGCGACCAAGGTTGCGGAACAGTGGGCGAAATGGCAGAACAGAGGCTTCGCCGCCGAGTTGGACTCCGGCCACCACGTGAAACGCGCTTTGGATAAGCGCTTTTGCGCCAGCCAATATCCCTGGCCGTCATAACTAAGCAATCGAATCGATGTGAGCCTTTGGCTACATCTTCTCGGAACTCGGCTGGTTTTCATTTCTTCTCCTCTTCGGCTACGGAATGCTCTACGGTGTTGTGTGGAACTGGACCAAGCGCCGGAGAGTCTTCGGAGTCGTTCTATATCCATGGTTCGGGTTTTGCATCCTCTTCCGGCTAGGGATGAACTATCTACTCGATCAGCCGGCCGAGGTCCTATTGGCTGTCGCGTTGATTCTCGCGATTTATGAACGGGTATTTGTGAGACATCCGGAAGACGCTAACTTCGCCGGAGAATTGAAGCCTGTGAACGGGATCTCGGCTGCCACAATTGCAGTTCCCATACGATCCGCTCCGTTCTGAGAAAGCTGGAGACATCCGAAAGATGCAAAAGAGCCTGATCGTAAAGTTGGGATCGATTGGAGATGTTGCTTGCGTATTACCTGCCGCCTGGAGATTGCATCGTTCCGGCTCAGAGATCGATTGGTTGTGCGGCAGGCAGGTTCTTCCCTTGCTCTCTTGCTATAGCTGGGTACGCCCCGTTGTTTTGGATGACCGGCGTCTGCTCGGCAACAGTCGAGTCGCTGCGATCTTCGAGTTGCTCCGCGTTTGGAAAACTCTGCTCGGCGCCTCCTACGAACTCTGCGCCACCCTTCACTACGATCGCAGGTATTCGCTTCTCACCCTGCCTGTACGCGCCCGGCGAACTGTAGCTTTGCATTGGAATCGCCGCGCCTTTCAGTTGGTCTCGGAGCGCCATCATTCCGCGGAGTATGTGCGCATCCTCTGCAATCTTCAAGACGAGTACCGCGCGGAGGAAATCGCTCCGCTGGCCCCCGACACTCTGCCCGTCAATCCGCTGCCTCGCGATCAAAGAACTCGGGTGGCACTGGTACCCGGCGGCGCGCGAAACTTGCTGCGCGATGACCCGCAACGGCGATGGCCGGTAGAGTCCTATGTGTCCCTGGCGCGACTCCTGCTCGAAAAGGGCTATGAAGTTGTGCTGACTGGAGGGCCGGGAGATGAGTGGGTCGCGACGAACTTTGACGGTGTCGAGGTGGATAATCGAATCGCCCACTGGCAAATTCCACAAACCCTGGCATTTTACGACTCTTGTAACTGCGTGGTAACGCATGACACGGGGCCCTTGCACCTTGCAGGATTAACTCGCTGTGCGTTGGTGGCGCTTTTCGGCCCAACTCCGCCCTCAAAATTCCTTCCTCGTCGCAACAATGTCATTAGTCTATGGGGCGGCGAGCGCTTGGCCTGCCGGCCATGCCATGACGGCCACGGGTGCGCCGATTGTAAGTGGAACGGCTGCATGGCAACCATCACGCCGGAGCGTGTAACAAGGGAAGTTATTAAAGTACTCGCGAATCCCGGTGCTAAGTGGCGCATCAATCGCATCTGAGCCGCAGCGCGCATGCCGGTGTACTTCGAGCCAATAGGATCGAGACTCGGCCCTTAACACGGCAATTCAAGGTCCACATCTTTTATGGACCCTCTGAATACGTGGATGTTTTGAAAGAACACGACTTCAGTCGTGCGGCAAATGCAACAAAAGGAACGCGGGCTTTAACCCCTGAGGGAACAGGTCGCTGAAAACGCGACTTAATCAGAGGTCCTTATAAAGGCACTTGTGAGGAAAGCATGACAGAGACACGGAAGCTATTGTCCGTCTGTATTCCCGCATACAATCGGACTCGGCATCTGAGGGCTCTGCTCGATTCGATCTTAGCCCAGGATTTCAGCGACTTCGAAGTGGTCATCTGTGAAGATCGATCGCCCGAGCGCGAGCAGATTGCAGCAATTGTGAGCGAATACCAGTCACGCTACCCAGGAGTCCTGCGCTACTTTGAGAACGCGGAGAATCTCGGCTACGACGGCAATATCCGCAATTTGGTGGCGAAGGCGGCCGGACAGTTTTGCTTCTTCATGGGCAATGACGACATCATGTGCCCCTCTGCCTTGAAAACGGCTGCCAGTGTTATTCGGCGGTACCCGAGTGTTGGTCTGATCGTGAGAGGCTACGGACTCTTCAATGAGGCTCCTAAGAAAGTGAGCCAGGAGATCCGCTACTTTAATGAAGAAAAAGAGTTTCCGCCCGGCCTGAAATCGATCCGCTTCGCATTTAGGCGATCGGGGGTGATCTCCGGGTACATAGTTCATCGAGGCGCCGCGCACGAGGTTGCCACGAACAGATTTGACGGAACTCTCTATTATCAGATGCACTTGACAGCAAACGTCCTGATCCGCAAAACCGTTGTGTGTATCCCAAACGTGTTGGTGCTTTGCCGCGGGGATGAGCCTCCGGACTTCGGGAACAGCGCAAAGGAAAAAGGAAGATATATTCCCGGCGGATACACGCCGGAGGCTCGCCTCAATATGGTTGGCGGCGCGCTATCCATCATTCGCGCCTTGAAAGAAGCCCGGGGAATCGACCTAGTGGAGGATGTCGTTCACGATTATGCCAATTACTTCTACCCGTATATCAAAGATCAGTTGGCTTTGCCTTTGAGCGAATACTACAAGCTATATCGCGGTTACGGCAGGATGGGATTTCAAAGATATCCGCTCTTTCACGTGTATTTCCTGATTGCATATCTTCTCGGTGAAAAGAACGTCGATATCATCACGGCAACTGTCCGCAAGCAAATAGGGCGCAGTCCACGTTTCGGGAAGTACTAGACGTAAGTAAAGCGTCACAATCAGCCAGTGGATCGTAGATGTACTTAACAGGCCGTGGTAAACGGACGCCTCAGTTCCGTTGCACCCGCGCGTGAGCGCAGGTGCGTGTTGTGTGCTCCGAATACTGCTCCTTCGTCGTGCACCGTCAGGGCTTGCAACAACGATCTTGCGCACGCGGGCGGATGAATGCGCGTCAACTGCGCCGCAAGGAGCGCTCTTGAGCACAATGCATGTACGTCAACGCGAACCTGTGACGGAATATTCGAGACAGGAGATGAAATGCCAACGACATCGAACGCTAGCTCAATCCGTGGCGACATATACAAGAACTCATTCTATCAGCGGTTGATCATCGAATTGAGAAAGAAGGTTTTCCGCTCTATAACGAGGAACGCACTTCCTCTTTTCTTTCGAGTCGGGGATATCATCAGCATCAGTCCAATACTGAGAGGAACTTATGAACCGCAAATGAATCGTCTTTTCAGCGCCTTGTGCGGCATTGGATTCAGCGATTATCTGTTGGATATAGGTGCAAATATTGGGTTAACAACAATCCAGAATAGCTCTCGATTCAGTTTGTTATTCGCTTACGAGCCCAATCCCACAGCATTCGCCGTATTGACCGCCAATTGCGAGCAGATTGACTCGAAGCGTCTACACCTGTTTCCGTTTGGAATCGGCGCGCGCGATGAAGTTCTGGAGTTGCGGGTCCCAAAAAGCAATATGGGTGGCGGGTTTATTCCAGGAGACAACAATTACTATTCCGAAGATGCCATTGCGGCAAAGGAGACTTTTCAGCAGAAAGAGGAGACTAGCTACGGAGTTGTTCAGGTGCAGATTAAATGTGGGGCTGTGACATTGGGAGAAGCATTTAAAGCCTTGCGCAAATCTGGGCAAACGTCAGGTGTGATTAAAATAGATACAGAAGGATATGAATTGACAATCCTTAGGCAGATTGCCGCCAGCAAGAGGGATGGGATTGAATTCGTTGCCGTCTTCGAGAACTGGAAATCATCGCTTACAGAACAGGATGTGCTTGATATATTTGCGGGGAATGGCTTTGTTTATAAACTCGAATGGAATATGGGCGGATTGAACAACATTCAGCAATTCATGCAACTGGCGGTTCACGGAGAGAGATTCAGTGTTACTGATAGTTATCATGCCCTAGTAGGCACGGTCATTTATGCCACTCGATCTCTGCTGTAGGCGGAGAGTAAGGAATTGTTAGCATCTGGCGATTCATTAAAGTCGAGTCCGACATCCGACATCCCGGCAGATTCGGGTCTCTCACATCGCGATTCTGATAAGAGAGTCAAATGCCATTCCGCTTTCCCATTCTGCCGGTCAGGCCGTCCCAGGTGCCGAGCAGGAAGTTTCGAAACTTGTGCACGCGGTCCTGCTCGGCAAGGAAACACTTGATCGTCTCGCGCGTGGCTATATACATGGCATGCGATATCCAACCGGGGAAGATTGTAAAGTATTGTCGACACAGGGCGATGCGATTGCGCGACATGTAGTAGCGCCGCACGGCACTGTGATGAGTAGGGCCGAAGCTGAAACCCAGAATTGCAGTTTGCTTCGGAGATCCCGCGCTGTGCAGCAGTACGGCTTCTCGCGAGTCAGCTATCAGATAGCCGGCGGCACGAATGCGGTAACAGTACTCATAGTCCACATAGTCGATGAAGTACTCGGTTGCAAACATTCCGATCTTGTCAAATATCCATAACGGCATCAGAGCTCCGGAAGTGAGCGCAATCACCGGCCCTCCATCCCTGGCGCGTAACACGAACGGCACGGCGCCCGACGTGGGATCCACATATGTGGGGTGCATCGAAGCTACGCGCGCACGCTCCGGATGAGCCTCCCAGGCCGCAAACATGCGACCGATAAAGCCATCGGTAATCTTGCTGTCCTGGTCGAAAAGAATTACCCAAGGATATCCTTCGCTCTTTGCCCAGCGAACGCCCTGATTCAGACCTTCGGCGATGCCGAGGTTATCTCGATTCTCGATCAGGTGAAAGCCGAGGCTCCGGCTCGCCACTCGCAGGGCGTCAACCTCATCGGGGCTGGAGCCATTGTCGACCACGACGAGCCGCTGGGACTGCTTTAGAATCTTCGGCATGTTTCGAAGCATCTCGCCGGTGGCATGAAAGGTGACGATGACTACGCAAAGGGATTGCGCGGTCAGTTGCCTTTCTCCGGACGCGGTCGCAGCCAATTCCATGTTTATACTCGTACCCAGCATTTTCCCCAGTTCTTCAGGTGCATCTCTATTCGGCTGACACGACGGTGCTGGAAAACCTCACCGTGCGTAGCCGCTTCGCTGTCCATGGGCGAGTGCGTGCTCGTATACTAAGCCACTAAGATCGAGCCACCGGTAAGAGCCTTGCTGAGATAGCGGCAAAGTGGCGCAGCACTCCAATAACTTGGGCGCGCTCATTCACATCGAAAATGAACTTCCAGAATAGCGCAAAGAGTGCCAGTTCCGCCGAGGCAACCAGCAGAATATCGAGCGTTGACGAGGAGAGCCAGGGGAAAAGCACGGCACAGCACATGAAAGGAAGAGTGAAAGAAAGCGGCTTCAGAATGCCATGCCAGATAAGTTCCGCGCGGTTCACCTGAACGCAGTCGGTTTTTCTTAGGCTGACGGTGAGGTGGAGCCAAACGCCAACCAGAGCTCCAATCAAAGTGCCGAGCGCGACTCCGCGGGCGCCGATGACCTGCACCAGCGCGATGCTGCACAAGAGATTTACGAAGCCTTCCGTCAAAGGCGAGACTAACATTCGCCGTTGTTGCCCGCCTGCAAAGCCGATCATTGCGTAGGGAAGCATGGTGAGGCGAATCAACTGGGCAACCACCAGAATCTCTCCAAGCAAGAGCGTGTGGGTTGCGTAGTCTTTCCCAACCCATATGCGGAGAAACAGCGGCATCAGCAGTAGCAGCGGCAGAGTAATGAGGCAGAGAATGGCGGTTGCAAAGCGCGTCGTTTTCAACAGCACCTGCCCCAGCCGAATCGGGTCATTGCCGGCGCTGATTCCGGCCGCGACAGGCAACAGCGTGTTAGTAATTGCCCCGTGAGGGACTGCGAGCAAATTGCTAAGAATGGCCGCCACGCCATAGTAGGCCGCGGATCGAAAATCAAAGGAAGCCACAATCGGCATATCCAATCCGGTAATGAGAATTACACTGAATTGGGACACGAACATGGCGGAGCTGAAGAAGAAAAACTCCTTGGCCAAGACGCCTTGCACCGAGGAAGAATGCAACAGGGATCGATTCTCTTCCCTCCACCAGAAGACTAAGTAGATCAGACACTGTGCGATGTTTCCAATTCCGACCCAGATGGCCATCGCAAGCAAACCCTGACGATGATAGGCGGCCCATGCGGTTCCCAGCGCACCGGCGAATTTGCCGAAGCTGGCAGCAAAGGCCGGAATCTCATACCTCTGGCGCCCAACGAAGAATCCGGCTAGCACTGAGAAGGGAAGGGTAAGAGCCAGCGATGTTCCAATCACCATGAGAGCTTGACGGGCACTGAGCGCGATGGAATGTGGAATTTCCCGAAATAGGTCGGTAAGGTTCCAGGAAGCAAGCCCGATAATCAAGATCGTGACAAGGCTTGTAACCATGAGAAGCATCCCGACACTGCTCAGGAACCGAGACAGATAGTCTCGATCCTGGAGGCCTTCGGCGCGCGCTACATAACGGGCGACAACAATCTGAATGCCGCCATCGAACATGGTAATGTAGGCTGCCAACTGCAATAACAACAACCAAACGCCATAAGCGGGCTTATCCATTACCCGGACTAGCAGAGGAGGCAGAAACAGTACGATAAGCCACGCCGACCCGGTACGGACAAGATTGGCAACGGCGTTCTTGGCCATAGTGGCCAAGACATTCGGCTTCGCACTGCTCATTTCGCGACGCTCAGGCACAACATCGATTCTAAACGACTACGATCCGCGCTGCGGATTTAGCTTGCTTCTTTCCGAAGCAGGAAAAGTCTGGACGGCGGTAACATCGTCCGGTCTTCATGCGGTGGCGAGAGCCTTCCAAATGCTCAGGGAGCCTTGACTTCTCTTCATCTGGAAAAGCTGCGGATATCTTCGCACCTATGCTTCCGGACATAGGGCCCCCCTTGCCAAAAGAATCATCGTCCCCTAATAATGACAAAAGGCTGTTCGAGTAGAGAATATCTACAGTGAGTTATAAGTAGCAGGGTTTTCACCAATCCTGAATGATATGACCGTGAAAACTGTTCCATCGCCTCCGGCGCAAGCTGCTGGGTGGAGGACAATTCAAGAAACATGAACAATGAGCACTCCAAGATGCCAAAACGGACAGTAGCATGCCCTTACTGCAAGGGAGTAGCCCTATACCTGCTTTCGTCATCAGATGTTAACAGGAGGACCACTACGGATACATTCGATCTTTATCAATGCTCAGGCTGCGATATCGTATTCCTCGATCCTAGGCCTGAGGAGATGAGTCCATTCTATAAAGGTGGCCATCAATTAATTCCCACAACTTTATCGCAACTAAGAAAGATCGCGAAAAGTGAAGAATACCGAATGGAGCCCATCCTAAAGTACAAAAAGAGCGGCCGCCTGCTTGAAATCGGCCCTTGGATGGGTATCTTCAGTTGCAATGCGAAAGATGCCGGCTTTGAAGTCACGGCGATCGAAATGAACGCACAGTGCGTCGACTTTCTGAATAGGGTAGTCGGAGTTCGGGCGATCCAATCATGCGATCCTGCGGCCACACTGACGGCTATGGACGAGAGATTCAATGTCATAGCTTTGTGGCATTCTCTTGAGCACTTGCCAAATCCATGGGTTGTTCTGCAATTAGCAGCAGAACGGCTTGCGCCTGGAGGAATATTATTGATCGCCGTGCCGAACATTGAAAGTTACGATGTTTCAGTTCTCAAATCTGCATGGGCGCATCTTGATGTCCCGCGGCATCTCTTTTTCTACACTGCACGTTCGCTCGAAAAACTATGTTCAGCAAATGGTCTAGAGACACTTGAACTCACGACATCTGATCGGTTGAGCAGAATTCTCAGCCGAAATGCATGGTGCCAGCAAGCTGCTTCTATCGTTCCAATCAAATACGTTCGCAGACTTCTAGGGTTCTTGTTATATCAAATAGCTAAGCAGAAGAGTGGAGGCAATGGCTCCGGCCTAACGGCCGTTGTTATTAAGCCAGAATAGAATGATCCTAAGTGCTGTTTCAGCGTCTTATAAGGGAGATACAGGAGTCGACCGTGCGGAGGAAAGCCTCGTATTCTCCAGCAGGATCAGGGAGCAGGGTACTGAGTATCCCCGACAGCTTCACTCAGGTTGACAGTATTCCAGTCGAATGAATCGACATCTCTGATCTTACGGCCGAGAAACTCACTGTGACAGTAAAGACCGGTTATGGGCATGTACCTCAGGTAACTATCGGCGAGTTTGGAGAACCTTCCAACCATGGGGTTCGATGCACCCGCCTCTATGCATTCGAATCCCAGAGCCGGCGAAAACAGTACCCTTAGTGCCATGTCGCTAAACTGGAAGAAATGCCATGGTCTTTCGTGGGATCCGTAGGAGAAATGCGTTTCGACAAAGACGATTCCACCCGGTTTCAACAGCTTTGCGATCTCGGTCGCAACAACCCACGGCATGGCGAAATGCTCAAAAACTGCGCTTGAATAGATGACGTCAAATCTTTGATCGCCAAAATAATGCGATAACTTATGCGCGTCGCCGACGACATCGACATTCGGCCCAGGATAAAAGTCAAAGCCTACATACTCGGCGTTTGCGAATCTCTCGCGTGCATCCGATTTGCCAGTCACCTCGCGGCTGCCGATCTCAAGGATCCTGATGCCCTCGCGATTTCCAAAATCCGCCAGGTATTGCAAGTATGTGCCGTGGCCGACCAGCCGTGAAAGTGGAACGTTGGGATCGAGAAACCTACGGTCGGCAAAGGAGAAGACACTAACAAAACTTCGATAGCCGGCTTTCAGAGTTGTCCTGACGATCTTTCTTAAGGTCATCGATGTGTACCTCATTTGTCTAGCCGAGGCGATCGGCCTGAAGTGCGGGAAAACTCCGGTGTGGGCCTGACCGCACGGACCGACTTCTTTGGTGGAATGCTGCACCGGATTATATATGCACCAGCTAACTGGAAGCTGCTCCGGAATGTAAACAAAGCGAAGCGCCCATTACTAAAGACCGCTGCACGCCCGTATCTCCATCGCACGTTTCATCGGCTTGCGCCGGAGGCGATGGAACAGCCTTCAAGGTCATCCCATTCAGGATTGGCGAAAACCCTGCTACTTAGAACTCACCGTAAACGCTCCATGACTCAAACAGCCTCTTTCCACCATGAGGGGACGAGGGTGTCTTGGCAAAGGGAGTTCCCTATGTCCGGAAGCATAAGTGTGAAGATATCGGTATCCGATCGGCTGCGAGCGCACCTTTCGATCGCGAGGCTCGACCATTCCATCAAGAACATATTTGTTCTTCCCGGCGTGGTTGTTCCGCTAAGCGTGTGCCCCGGCTTGTTCAATTTGCAACTGATCTACAGGCTTGTGGTTGGCATGGTTGCAATTACTCTGGTAGCGTGCAGCAACTACGTCATCAACGAGGTGCTCGACGCGCAATTCGATCGCCAGCATCCGGTGAAGCGCAACCGTCCGGCGGCGCGGGGCCTGGTGAATATACCGGTGGCCTATGCGCAATGGCTGCTGATGATGATTGCCGGCGTCGCGATCGGGTTCTCGATTTCAGGATTGTTCACGCTGACGCTGAT
>Ga0224559_1000427_pt1 | contig 28480 bp, 33 predicted proteins | sample 714S33034metaG_FD_180676 | JGI IMG/M metagenome (GOLD analysis project Ga0224559, IMG submission 180676) | Peat soil microbial communities from Stordalen Mire, Sweden - 717 S3 30-34 | ecosystem: Environmental > Terrestrial > Soil > Wetlands > Peat | place: Sweden: Norrbotten County, Stordalen... | reverse complement strand
AGGCGTTGGCGATAAAAAACACCCAGATTGCGGAAGAGTTGGCATTGCCACCGGTTAAAATACACTGTTCCATCTTGGCCGAGGATGCGATTAAGGCGGCGGTGGCGGATTACAAATCCAAGCACGGCGCGACGGTTGAGACGGCAGCGTGTACGGGTGCAGTTTGCGATTAAAGAACTTTTAATTTTTGGAGGATAGAATGTCGATCACATTGACTGAAAGTGCTGCCCAACATGTGCAAAACTTTTTGACAAAACGCGGCAAGGGTGTCGGACTCAGGCTCGGCGTACGCACAAGCGGCTGTTCCGGCATGGCATACAAATTGGAATTTGCGGATGCGGCAGATGGTGATGATCTGAAATTTGTGAGCAATGGGGTGACCTTGCTTGTCGATCAGCAAAGTCTGCCTTATATCGACGGCATGGAATTGGATTACACCCGCGAAGGATTGAACGAAGGCTTTAAATTTAATAACCCGAACGTGCAAGATACGTGTGGCTGCGGCGAAAGCTTTAAAGTTTGAATGAATTAAGCAAGCGTCCCGCCACTCCTTTTTTCCCGAGAGGTTTTTCTTCCTGCCCGGTGCAAAAAAGGGGGAGTAGCGGGTATCTATTTGGACTGTTGATGATGCCGGAATGATGAAACTTGATCTTCAGCAGGATTTTTTCTCTTTATTCAATCTTCCCGGGCAATTTCAGCTCGACACTACGGTACTCGAAAAAAATTATCGGGCACTGCAAGCACAAGTTCACCCGGACAAATTTTCCCACTTGCCGGAAGTTGAACGCCGACTTTCCATGCAATGGGCGACTCGCGTTAACGAAGCCTATCAGACACTCCGCAGTCCGCTTAATCGGGCGCGCTATTTGTTATCGATACGGGGTGTTGATACGCAGGAGGAAAGTAATACCGCCATGCCGCTTGATTTTTTGATGAAGCAAATGGAATGGCGAGAAGAGTTGGCCGATGCAAAGCAGGCAAAAAACTCGGAGGAGTTGGGTAAAATAGAGCAGCAAGTACAGATCGCGAAGCAAATATTGGAACAGGAATTGTCACAAACTCTCGATAACGTGCACGATTATGCTGCCGCTTCCGGTATAGTGCGCAAACTTAAATTTATTGAAAAGCTCGGGGAAGAAATCGGCTCCGCCTTCGATGAACTGGATACATAAAATGTAGGGTGGGCACGTGTGCCCACCAAGTATTAATGTATGGGCTTAATTGAGTAACTATAAACTGCGTGGGCACAAAAACGTGCCCACCCTACAAAATGGCACTACTTCAAATTGCAGAACCCGGTCTTAGCGCAGCCCCGCATCAACATCGGCTGGCAGTCGGTATCGATCTTGGTACGACTAATTCTCTTGTGGCCACAGTTCGAAATGGCATCAGTACCGTCCTCAATGATATTCATGGCAAGGCTCTTTTGCCTTCAGTTGTGCGGTATCTTGAAGACGGCAGCGTACAAGTCGGGCAAGAGGCACAGGCACGCCAGAGCGAAGATCCTCATAATACGATAATTTCCGTAAAGCGCTTTATGGGGCGGGGGCTAAAGGATGTGGGTGATGTTGCCAATCTGCCCTATCGTTTTGTCGAAGCGCTTCCGCTTGGCTCAAAGCAACCCCCTTCGACAAGCACAGGACAAGCTTCGGGCATGCTGCAATTGCGCACAATTGCCGGCGTAAAAAGCCCGGTTGAAGTCTCTGCCGAAATTCTTAAAGTATTACGCGAACGTGCCGAGCTTTCATTGGGTGGGGAATTGGTTGGTGCAGTGATTACCGTTCCGGCGTACTTCGATGATGCGCAACGCCAGGCAACCAAAGATGCGGCGAAAATTGCCGGATTAAACGTCTTGCGCCTTCTAAACGAGCCGACGGCTGCGGCTATCGCTTACGGCTTGGATAATGCGTCCGAAGGTGTGTACGCGGTATTTGACTTGGGCGGAGGTACGTTCGATATTTCCATTTTGCGACTTTCCAAAGGTGTATTTGAAGTACTCGCCACCAATGGTGATTCTGCATTGGGCGGAGACGATTTTGATCACCGTATTTATTGCTGGACGCTGGAAAAGTCTGGTTTGTTGCCTTTGGGGGCGCAGGACACACGTTTGTTGTTGACTCTTTCACGCACAGCCAAAGAACAACTGACCAACTATCCGCAAGCGCAAATCACAGCGAATTTGAACAGCGGGGATGCGGTGGCGCTGTCGCTTACGCGTGAAGTGTTCTACGACATGACACAGAATCTCCTCGCGCGAACTTTGCAGGCGACCCGCCGCGCGCTACGCGATGCCAAACTTAAGGTTGAAGATATCAAGGGCGTGGTGATGGTTGGCGGAGCCACACGTATGCCGCAGGTGCAACAAGCCGTGGGCGAATTTTTCGGTCAAATGCCATTGAATAATCTTGATCCTGATAAAGTTGTGGCACTGGGGGCTGCAATTCAGGCCAACGTGCTGGCAGGCAATCGCAGCGCGGATGACTGGTTGCTGCTGGATGTGACTCCGTTGTCACTGGGAATCGAAACGATGGGCGGACTGGTGGAAAAAATTATTCCGCGCAATAGCACCATCCCGAATGCTCGTGCACAGGAGTTCACCACTTACAAAGACGGTCAAACGGCGATGAGCATCCACGTGGTGCAGGGCGAACGCGAACTGGTAAGCGATTGTCGTTCGCTGGCGAAATTCGAATTGCGCGGTATTCCGGCAATGGTTGCCGGGGCTGCACGTATACGTGTAACTTTTCAGGTGGATGCGGATGGATTGCTGAGTGTAGCCGCGCGCGAAATGGGGAGCGGTACCGAAGCGAGTATCGAGGTAAAACCTTCCTACGGTTTGAACAACGAAGAAATTATGCGCATGTTGCAGGATTCAACCCAACATGCCCGTGACGACATGCTGGCGCGTGCTTTGCGTGAACAACAAACAGAAGCGGGACAATTGCTGGAAGCCGTTTGGAATGCACTGGAGCAGGATGGAGAGGCGTTGCTGGATGCCGCAGCACAAGCGCGTATTCGCAGTTGTGCGGATGCTCTGCGTGCAGTGGTGAATGGTACCGACCAACATGCGATCAAACGTGCGGTTGAAGCATTGAATCAAGTGACGACGGAATTTGCGCAGCGCCGGATGGATCACAGCGTGACGCGCGCCTTGGCAGGGCATAAACTATCGGAGTTGGAGGGATAAGATGACTCAGATTATTGTGCTTCCGCATGTGGAACTGTGCCCCAAGGGTACTTTGTTTGATGTCGCGCCGGGCGTGTCTGTCTGCGATGCGCTGCTCGATCATGGCATTCAGATAGAGCATGCCTGTGAGAAATCCTGCGCCTGTACTACATGTCACGTTATCGTGCGGGAAGGGTTTGAAAGTCTGGCAGAAGCGACGGAACTTGAAGAAGATATGCTGGACAAAGCATGGGGGCTGGAATCAAATTCACGTTTGAGCTGTCAAACAGTGGTTGGGAAAACTGACCTGGTGATCGAGATTCCCAAGTATACGATCAACATGGCGAAAGAAGGACACGGCAAATGAAATGGATCGACGTGAACGATATTGCGGTCACCTTGTTTGAAAAATATCCCGAGGTTGATCCAAAAACAATTCATTTTGTTGATCTTCACAATCTGGTGATTGGAATAGACGGCTTTGATGACAACCACCATCGTGGCGGTGAAAAAGTTTTGGAAGCGATCCAGGCTGCGTGGATAGATGAATTGGAATAGTCTTTACTTATAATCCGTTCGCCCTGGGTTGTGCGTTTATTGCGCGTATCGAAGGGGAATGCTGATAGACATATTACGGGGATAGCATGAATAAATTACTGCACTTATGGCGCACTACATCACCACGCTGGTTATATCTGGCGGGTTCAATCGTTGTGGCGATAATGTTTGCTTCCGCACTTTATTTGCAATATGTATTGCGCCAAGAACCTTGCCCCTTATGCATGATTCAGCGCGTCATCTTCATAGCTATCGGAATCGTATTTTTTGTTGCCGCATTGCATAATCCCAAGCGCATCGCAACATTCGGCTACAGTGGATTGATCTCCTTGCTCGCGCTCACCGGTGTGGCTGTAGCCGGACGACACATCTGGATTCAACATCTGCCCAAAGACAAAGTGCCTGCTTGCGGTCCCGGGCTGGAATTTATGCTCCAGAATTTCCCTATGGCCGATGTCTGGCAAGAATTGATGCATGGCTCCGGCGAATGCGCAGCCAAAGGCTGGACGTTCCTCACACTCGGTATTCCGGAGTGGTCTTTGCTATCCTACGTGATGCTTGGCACGTGGGCTGTTTTACTGGTGTTCAGACCCAAAAAGTAATTGAGTCGCTGCTACCAGGAAATGATTGCCGGTGTTTGGTGTGAATATGACACTTACTTTTTTGTGCGTACTTATGTAAAGTTATGTGTAACGGTTAAACTTGGTTTTAACCAATATCACAAACACTGCATCTAAAGAGACTTTCCATGAAAAGACAACTTCGAAGTTTTGTTCTGTTATTATTTTTCTTCTTGCCGTTACTTGCATCGGCACAGGTTCCTGTTCAAGAAAACCCAAATCATGAGCAATTGCTCGCCAGTTCAGATCCTGTTCTGGTAGCCAACAAGCGTCTTGTCTATGATTTCTGGCGTGAAGTTATAGAAGCAGGACATTTGGATTTGGCGGAAAAATATATGGCTGAAAACTATATCCAGCACAATCCCAACGCAGCAACGGGTCGCACTGGGTTTATTGATTTCTTTTCAAAATTTACCAAGCCAAAACCCATTGAGTCACGCGTAAAAGCCCCTATAGTTTCCATTGTTGCAGAAGGTAATTTGGTTATTCTGAACTTTGTGAGAGAAGTTGCCGACCCAAAAAATCCCTCGATAAAGTACACAACCACATGGTTTGATATGTTGCGTATTGAAAATGGCAAGTTGGCTGAGCACTGGGATTCAGCGTTAAGGCAGTGAGTTCTTAAATCCTTTTCTCCATTACATAATCATCCATGAAGTAGCCATTGCCGATATCAAAGATTGCCTCCTCTCGAATTTGGAAGCCGACTTTGCGGTAAATTGCAATAGAGTTTTCATTGCGTTTGTTAACCTGAAGCATCAACAACCCGGCATTTTTCTTTTGCGCTTCAGCTTCAACATGGCAAAGCATGAGGCTTCCCAAGCCCTTGCCCCTGCATTCTTCGAGAAGATAGAGTTGTTCAAGCTTGACTTCTCCGGGGTTGGAAGTTAACGAATAACTGCAATATCCAACTGGCTTTTTACCTAACCAAAGTATTTCAAACCATTGCTTTCCTGATTCCAAATATTTACTTAAATTATCATGGGCATATCGCTCGTCCAACATATAATCAATCTGCGCCATGCTGACAATTTTCGAGTAATGTGAGCGCCAGATTGTTGCTGCCAAGTTGGCGACAGTATGAAAGTCCCCTTCGGTCATTGGCTTAAGCTGTGCATTGATAATTGAAGTGTCGGTCAATTGGATTTTCCTGCGCTAAATAGTAATCGGGCCAGTTTATAACTTTAATCGAATTTCAGAAGGCATACCCCAAGCCCAATTTTATCGTGGTGTAGTTTGAGCTGTCGTTAGGTGAAAACACTTGGCTTGCCCCAACAGTGTATGTGCTCGAAATGACATAGCTGAAGCTAACGATGTCGACACTGAGGCTGCCGTGAAGATGGTTTATAAATTCATAGTCCGCTGAAAACCCGCATCGGGTGGTGGGTGGATTGCCACGGGTTCTTACTGTCCCGGCTGAAGTTTGAATGTTTGAGCTGTATGTAACGCCCCACATTGCATTTGCAGACAATACCAATTTGCTCCCCGCCGGGGAATATTGGCCCATCCCGCCAAAAACCAAGTAGCCATTGGTATAAATATCAAGATTTGGAGTCGTTCCACCGAGTCCTCTTTCCCATCTATGACTTCCAAGTTCAAAATATAGCGTGCCCAGAGATTCTCCACTATCAATGTCGGAGCTAAAGCCTTTGCCAAGGCGGACGTAATAGTTGGTTTGATCCAGACTTGAAGTATTGACCACTGAACCAAAAACACCACCTTGTTTCGATCCTGTGTAGATTGTTTGTCCGCTGGACTTATCATATTCTGCCGCGAAATATTTGTAATCTTCATCGGTCATTATTGAAAAAAGAACGGCATAGCCGGGTACATTACCCGATTCAGTGTCTAATGCTGCAGTGTCGGTGCCGCTTAAACCATTGCCGGACTCAGTGTAAGCAACCCTCGTGAAGTTGGTCCGAAGAATAATTTGGTTGTTGGATGCCAAGATGGTAGGCGAGTCTGCATATGCCGGAGACGAAAAAAAAAGGCAGGCAGTTTGTGAAAATGATACTAAAAAACATAAGGCTATATTTGAATTCTGCCCCGGAAGATTTTTAATAATACTCATTTTGCTTTAGTGCAATATTTTTGAGTTGGGTGAATAGTGATTCAGCTTCGTAATGCAGAAGTTCACGCTCCGGCAGAAAAAAAGACGGGGTAGTGGCTATGATTCTCCCGTTTTCATTGCCGGATTTATGTTCGCATACTACTTTGTTTGTTCATCTACTGCCTTTCGTTGTTCTTCATCATGTTTCTGTTGTTCCGGGGCGACAGCTTTGGCTTTGTTGAGTGCTTCGCGTTGTTCAGCAAACAGTTTCGGGGGAGGCGTTTTGTCACTGTTGCTTGGGCTGCATGCACTAAGCAGTAGAAGTGCGCAAAAAGTGGTGAGGCGGACGATCATGATTTTCTCCTTGGGGAAACTGTAGAAATCAAATTACGTGAAAAAGTCCGGGAAGAATAGTAAAGCCCCTAAAGTGATTATGTTTAATAGATCTCATTATCTTGATCATGCCCGTGTTTTTTGTACAAGGCTGTCATGATGCCTGATAACAAAAGCCCGAACACGATAATAATGGTGTAGATGCCAAAGTCTAACTTGTCCATGACAGCATACAGGGCGAGCATCACGAAGATGCACATGTTCTCGTTGAAGTTTTGAACTGCAATGGAACTGCCGGACCCCATCAACAAGTGGCCGCGATGTTGTAGCAGTGCGTTCATTGGTACAACGAAAAATCCACCCATGGCACCGACAGCGATGAGCAAGAGCACGGCAATGAAAGGGGAATGAATCAAGGGCATCGATAACACAACAACCCCCATGCTAATACCGACCGGTAAAACTTTTACGGCATGGCCGATTTTGACATAACGTGCGGCCAAAACAGAGCCGAGTGCGATGCCAATCGCAACCCAGGCAGTGAGTTTTGCAGCTTCTCCAATATTGTAATTCAAGGCGACGCCAGCCCATGCCAACACAATCAGGCGCAAGCTTGCGCCTGTTCCCCAGAATAGGGTAGTAACCGCAAGCGATACTTGTCCCAACGGATCTTTCCACAGCAATTTGAAACAGTGCGTAAATTCTTTTATCAAGAACAAAGGGTTGTTGCTGAACGGCGTATGGTCAATCGGCAGGTGCGGGATATATAAGTTGAACAGGCTGGCCAAAATATAGAGTCCGGCGACGATAGAGATTGCGAGTTCGGGGGCGGTATCAATGCCGGTATCAATGAACGGGACATCCCACCATTTCAACATTTCTCCGGCAATATTCGGGCTGATGAGCAAACCGCCGACTACTGCACCGAGCACGATGGCAGCCACGGTTAGACCTTCCATCCAACTATTCGCGAACACCAGTTTTTCCGGAGGCAGAAATTCGGTCAAAATGCCGTATTTCGCCGGAGAGTACGCAGCGGCACCAAATCCAACCAAGCCATAAGCGATAAGCGGATTGAGGCCAAATAGCATGCACAGACACCCGACCAGTTTAATGCTGTTGCTAATAAACATCACGCGTCCCTTGGGCAGGGAATCGGAAAATGCGCCAACAAATGGCGCCAAAATAATGTAGGAAACGACAAAAGACTCTTGTAATAGAGGTGTATGCCAGCTTGGTGCATTCACCTGTTGCAGAAGGGCGATAGCGGCGAACAGTAATACGTTGTCTGCAAGCGCGGAGAAAAACTGGGCAGAGAGAATGATATAGAAGCCGCGTTTCATTAGAAGAAGCTGTTTTTTTGGAAGGCGTTTTATAACATGAAATAGGAGATGCGTCCTATAATTTAGTTTGGTTGCCTATTCATTTTATAGCGTACCTGATTTGAGGGCTGGTATCATTCGCCTTCTTTTTTATGTCCGCAACCCCGCATTTATGCCTCGTCCGATACACGCACACATTGATCTTGATGCTCTAAAAAATAATTTGCGCACTGCGCAACGCTTGACTTCCAGCCGTATCATGGCGGTGATTAAAGCCAATGCTTACGGGCATGGTTTGTTGCCTGTTGCCGGGGCGCTGGCAGAAGCGGAAGGTGTCGCGCTGCTGGATGTGCATGACGCGGCACAATTGCGCGAAGCGGGCAGCCGTCAAACTATTTTGCTGTTGGAAGGATTTTTTTCGCTCGAAGACTTGCAACTGATCGCCGAATACGATCTGGCGACTGTTATTCATAATGAACAGCAATTGGCCAGTCTGGATGCGTATCCCCGACGCGGCACTTTGCAAGTGTGGCTCAAAATTAACAGCGGCATGAACCGTCTGGGCTTTTTTCCGGAAGAAATTCCGGCAGTGATGGAGCGTCTCAAGTCTCATCCCGCCGTGCGCAACGTGACTTTGATGACGCATTTTTCCCATGCGGATGAAGCCGCGGGTGTTGTGACGCAACTTGACCGGTTTAATAAGCTTGCCTCCGGGTATCACACCGCCCGTTCGATGGCGAATTCTGCGGCTTTTTTGCGCTATCCTGCCACGCACGGAGACTGGGTTCGTCCCGGAATCATGCTTTATGGCGCATCGCCGTTTGCCGATACGAGTGCGCAACAAATAGGTTTAAAGCCAGTGATGACACTCAGCAGCCAGATTATTTCTATACGAGATATAAAGGCAGGCGAGACAGTCGGTTATGCCGGTTTGTTTCGGGCCGAGAGAGCCACGCGAATCGGCGTTGTGGCGTGCGGTTATGCCGATGGCTATCCGCGTCATGCCCCATCCGGCACGCCTCTGCTCGTTAACGGACAGCGTACCGGCACAATAGGTCGCGTGTCGATGGATATGCTCGGTGTTGATTTAAGCAATGTCGCGGGGGCGCAAATCGGCAGCCGGGTCGTACTGTGGGGCGATGGCATGCCGGTAGAAGAAGTGGCGCAGGCAGCGGGGACGGTCAGCTATGAACTGTTATGTGCGGTCACCGCACGAGTACCGCTGGGGTATTAATTTGATATTGGGACTTTAAGGAGTCGTTGTGAATCTGGCTTTATTCGATTTGGACAATACGTTGTTGAGTGGCGATAGCGATTTTGAGTGGTCGCAATTTCTGGTTGAGCAAGGCGTGCTGGATCGTGAATCATTCGAGGCCAAAAACTTGGCGTTCTTCGAACAATACAAGGCGGGGACCTTGAATATTTATGAGTTTCTGGATTTTCAATTAAAGCCGCTGGCTCATCATGCGCGTAAAGTGCTGGATGAGTGGCATGACGATTTCATGCGCATCAAGGTTCGTCCGATGATGGGAGCGAAAGCACGTACACTGGTGGACAAGCATCGTGAGGCGGGCGATATTTGTGTGATTATAACGGCGACCAATAGCTTTGTTACAGCCCCTATCGCACGCGAGTTTGGAGTGGACAACTTGATTGGCACCGACCCCGAACAAATTAATGGCGAATTCACCGGGAATGTGGCGGGTGTCCCCAGCTTTCGCGAAGGCAAGATTACCCGCTTGGAAAGCTGGATGGCAGAGCGCGGATGGAGTTGGTCGAGCTTCGCCGAGACAACTTTTTATAGCGACTCACTAAATGACTTGCCGCTACTCGCCAAAGTAAAAAATCCCGTGGCGGTCGATCCTGATGCAACGTTGAGAAAACATGCGGAACTGCATGGCTGGAAGATCATTTCCTTAAGAGCAAACGGCGGATAACTTACAAGCTGCTCACAAAAATAGTTGAAAAAGAAGCCCTGTTTAAATGACTAGGCTTTTTTCTATCTAGAACTTAAGGCATCTCTCGGAGGTAAAACGGACAGATGAGTTAGTAACTGCAAACAGCCCGTTCCTAACCCACAGCAGAAATTCAATATTGAAATTAGGTGGCCTGTAAGCAGTCATATTTGCTGGCAACTAATCGAGATATTAACGAAATTCAAATTTTCAAAATTTGAGATTTAGCTCTGTTTTAAAAGCGCCTCAAACTCTTCAATTAGGACAGGCTTGCTGAAAAGATATCCTTGATATGCCTTGCAGCCGTTATCCTTGAGAAATTTTAATTGAGCCTGTGTTCCCCCTCTGCAATCACATTCAGACTGAAGTTGTTCGCCAGATAAATGATTGTCTGCACCGCAACTGCATCGTTAAGGTCAACGGTGATGTCACCAATAAAGCTCAGGTCAATTTTGATTTGATCCAGCAGCAACCGCTTTAAGTAAGCAAGGAAGCATAGCCGGTACAAAATCATCAAGCGGCAATCTAACCCCCATCGCCTTAAACCTGTGTATCTTGGAGATAGCATCGGTCACATCATTAAGCACGCATAACGGCAACAAGCACAAAAGCGCAACATGTGCGGTGACGAACAGTAATACTGTATTGAGACTATCAATATGCAGCAATGAACGGAACTTACATAGGACGACTATCAGAACGCGACCCTCTGCACGGTTATCTCCAGCGTGACATTCAGCCGCAGATCAGTGCTGCCTCTGGCGATTCAACCTACCGTGTATTCAAACTCAATGCGTCAAACGATGTGTATTTGTATGAAGACCGCAACACCGGTTCAAAAGTCATAGGCAAGTTTTTTCTTTCAGCCAGAAAAAAAGACGCCGTTAAGGCTGCCACACGACTGACGCGCGAATTCGACAATCTCAGCATGATGCGCGACTACGGTCAGACAGGATATCCACACCATGTCGTCAAGCCGCTCGGTCGAAATTATTCGATGAACGCTCTTTTGGTCACCGAATACTGCGATGGTGAGTTACTCAGCGAAGCGATATTGGAGGCGATTCGAACGGGTGAGCATGGCAATCTCTATCACAAACTAACCGCTCTCGCGTACTTCCTGGCGTCCTTTCACAATCGGACAGCCAACGGGATGGGAGTCGAATTTAATGAAGATTGCGATTATATGGATCGTCTGGTTATCAAGCTGTTTCAAAACCATACTATTGGCAGAGGCGAGGCGCGCGAGTTGTACTGGTTGCGCGATCAGTGGCGCAATCAATCGAGAATGTGGGAAGACCAGAAGGTGCTTGTGCATGGAGACGCAACACCCGAGAACTTCAGGTTCGGTGTTGGATTAAAGGTAATGGCGTTCGACCTGGAGAGAACCAGATACGCTGACCGTGTGTTCGACACAGGCCGCATCGCCGGAGAGCTGAAGCATTTTTTCATGCGCGCTACAGGTAACCAATATGCCGCTGAGCCATTCATCGGCCACTTCCTTTGGGAGTATGCCTGCCACTTCCCAAACCGAGATAGCGCCTTTCAATCGATTACCGGCAGGACACCGTTTTATATGGGGATTACCCTGCTGCGTATTGCGCGTAATAGCTGGGTTGATCCTGAACACCGACATCGGCTGATCAGTGAAGCAAAAGAATGCCTGAGGAGATATTAGATGATCATCAAAGGCATTATTTTCGATATCAATGGCACGCTAACTGATATCAACACTAATGAATGGCTTGACGATGTGTTTCGTGTCATCGGCAATCTGTTGTCCTACCAGGGGATTTTGCTAGCCCCTAATGCGGTGAAGGAACAGTATTTTCAAATCATGAAGGATCAGCGTGCCGCACATGCGGAACTTCATCCTGAATTCGATGCCGTTGGCATTTTTCGCAAGATGGTTACTCAGCACGCAACGGACTTCACACACAGTCTACCGGCTGAAAAGTTAGAACAGCTTCCAATATTTCTTGCCGAGACATACCGTGCCGCTTCGCGCTTTCGCTTGCAGCTCTACCCTGGAGTATTGGATACCCTTAGGCAACTCCAACCCAAATATCATCTTGCCGCGATTACCGATGCTCAAGTTGCGTATGCCCTTCCAGAATTAAACGCTGTTGGGCTTTCAGGTATTTTTAGCCCAATCGTTGTCTCGGGTAGCTTTGGTTATCGTAAGCCGGATGAACGCCTGTTCAGCAAAGTTTTGGCAACCATGAAAATGCAGGCATCAGAAGTGCTGTTCATCGGGAACGACATGTATCGCGATGTTTTTGGTGCGCAGAAATCTGGAATGAAAACAGTCTTTTTTAAGTCGAACCAAGGTGCTCAGGAAAAGGCTGGCATCAAACCGGATTACATTATTTACAGTTTTCCTGAATTACTAAACGCTGTCCAGTTCTTCGAGGACAGTCATGAGACAAACTAATAATAGAAGAACAAAGGCTGCTGTTTTAGACAAATCGGTGTACAAATCTCTCGTCGAACAGTTATGGTCTTTGCGCAAGTGCATGCAAGAACAAGAATCAGTCTTGGCACCCTGGTTAGTCGGAGTTGATCCCAGCTATAGTGCGAGCGCTCGCAATTTTGCACATTATCTTGCGTTACGCCATGCTGACCGGCGACCGTTACAGGAGACCCTAGACCAGATCGGAGTGTCCTCCCTCGGGCGGGCCGAGTCGAATGTTCTTTCCAATCTTGACAAGGTTCTTGGTATTCTTCTTCAACTGGCTGAGGAACCTTGGCAATCCCATTGCAAGGACGAACCTGCCAGCATTCAGAGCAGCCGTAAGATGCTGGAACAGCATACGACAGCTTTACTTGGCCCGCTTCCTCAGGGAAGAGCAGTACGCCTCATGGTCACGATGCCGTCGGAAGCAGCAAGAAATTTTGGTTTGGTGCGGCAACTGGTTGACTCCGGCATGGATATCGCCCGCATCAATTGTGCTCATGATAGTGCCACCGAGTGGAGAGCTATGGCAACGAACGTGCGCCGTTCGGCTGAGTCGGCAGACAAATCGGTGCGAATACTGATGGATTTGGGGGGACCGAAATTACGCACAGGTTCAATCGCCAATGACCCTGCCGTACTCAAATTGCGACCGCAGAGAGACGAGTTCGGCAGAGTGCTGACTAACGCACAAGTCGGACTTAGACCCGCCGGAGCAACCATGCCAGTAGTTGGTGCCGCAGCTCACTTTGGCGTAAATGCTGGCTGGCTGGCCCGACTTAAAGCTGGAGACCACCTTGATTTCACCGACGCATCAGGTGCGGATCGCAGCCTTGTGGTGGTTCATCGGGAAGACGATGGAGTGCTGGCTGAATGTGCGCGTACAGCATATCTAATAACGGAAACTAGAATCAAACGTCGACACAAAGGAGTTGGCCGACGTTCAACGCATCTATACGACCTGCCTTGCCAAGAAGGGATGTTGCACTTGGATCGTGGAAGTCACCTGCGCTTGACCCGAGATGGTAAAGGCGAGTCCTCTTCCGAGGAAATAAAAACGGCAACATGTACTCCCGTCCATCTCATGTACCTTGCCTGAAATATTTGAGCAAGTAAGTGTTGGTGAAAGGATATGGTTTGACGATGGTCGAATCGGTGGCGTAATCCGTCGCACAGAACGCGATTGGCTGGATATAGAAATTACACATGCCCGAGACAATGGAGAAAAACTTGCGGGCGACAAGGGTATCAACTTACCGGATAGCCAGCTCAACTTGCCGGCACTGACCAAAAAAGATTGCGATGACTTGGCCGTTGTGGTTAAGTTAGCCGATCTGGTTGGCCTTTCATTTGTACAACGAGCCAGCGACATTGAAAGTCTGCGATCGCACTTGCGTGACCTAGGCGCACCGGATCTCGGAATCATGCTCAAGATCGAGACCCGCCGCAGCTTCGAAAATCTGCCTGAATTACTGTTCTCGGTCATGGGCAACAAGGCTGCGGGTGTAATGATTGCACGTGGCGACCTGGCCGTTGAGTGTGGTTACGAACGGCTTGCAGAGGTTCAAGAAGAAATTCTCTGGGCTACCGAGGCTGCTCATATCCCCGTAATCTGGGCCACCCAAGTTCTAGAGACTTTAGCAAAAACCGGACTCCCTTCCCGCGCTGAGATTACTGATGCAGCCATGGGCGAGCGTGCAGAATGCGTGATGCTCAACAAGGGGCCACACATTCAGGAAGCTATGCGCACTCTCAACGACATTTTGCGTCGCATGCAGTCTCATCATGACAAGAAGCGACCATTGTTGCGTGCGCTACACTCCTGGATATCGACACCGAAAGTTAATTCTTCATCGAAAATATCGATTGCTTCGAACTGACTTTTTAGCAACAAAATACAGTTCAATCGGACAGCATAGAATCATAATGAAAATTAAGTCTAAAGATTTCAGAGTACAGAAAGGCGACAAGGTCAAACTAAACAAATGGCCTACGTTAATCAAGCCAATTTATAAGTTGAAGAACCAATATCAAGAAATTCTGGAAAAGCAGGTGGGCGAATTAAGTTCCCAGCAAGAACTTCACTACGCCTCCAGTCGTTATGCAATATTGCTGATTTTTCAAGCCATGGATGCTGCGGGCAAAGATGGCATCATTAGGCACGTGTTGTCTGGAATAAATCCACAGGGCTGTCAGGTGTTCAGCTTCAAACATCCCAGCCCACAAGAGTTGGAGCATGATTTTTTGTGGCGCACTATGCTGTCGCTCCCGGAACGAGGACGAATTGGAATTTTTAACCGATCCTATTATGAGGAGGTCTTGATCGTTCGTGTACACCCCGAGATTCTACTGGCTGAAAATATTCCAGATTCATTGCTCAATAAAAAAATGGTCTGGCAAGAACGCTATCACTCTATCGTGGATTATGAAAAACATCTCCACCGAAACGGTACAAGGATCATAAAAGTTTTCCTGCATCTTTCGAAAGAAGAGCAGCGCAAAAGATTTATTGCTCGAATCGACGATCCGAAAAAGAACTGGAAATTTTCGCTCGGAGATTTTGAGGAACGAAAATACTGGGAGCAATATATGCGGATTTATGAAGAATGTCTGACTGCAACCAGTTCGAGAAATGCGCCATGGCATATTGTTCCTGCCGATGATAAGGAGAATGCGAGATTAATAGTTTCTCAGATTATTCTCGACACATTTAAGACTCTCAAAATGGCCTACCCTAAGCCTACTGTTAAACACAAGCTGGAATTACAGAAAGTTTTACATCAGCTTTTGAATGAGGGGAAATGACATCACATTACCGATTGATGCAGAATAGATCAGCTATTATTTTAATTTTTGGATTTGTGTGGATTGCAGACTCTATGGCGGGTGACTAAATTGCGTTTATTTGCTTAAAGTTTCTCTTCCATCAGAACTTTAGGTGGTTCATGGCTGGCACTGGTCCTCATCGCGACTTCTACTCGTTCTACATCAGCAAGATAATAGTGGCGAATCGGTCTCATATCCTCGTCCAGTTCATACACCAAGGGGATGCCGGTAGGAATATTCATTTCGACGATATCAGCATCGGACATGTTGTCGAGATACTTAACAAGCGCTCGTAGGCTATTGCCATGTGCAACAATCAACACGCTCTTGCCAGAGCGAACCGCTGGCATAATGTGCTCAAGCCAGTATGGCAGGAAGCGCGCTAAAGTATCCCTCAAACACTCCGTGTCAGGTATCTCATTCGGACTTAGCTCGCGATAACGTGCATCGAGTCGGGGATGGCGCGGATCATCTAATTTCAATGCTGGAGGGCGGGAGTCGTAACTTCGTCGCCAGAGTTCGACTTGCGCTGCACCGAATTTATTTACCATATCGGATTTGTTCAGCCCTTGCAGGGCACCATAATGCCGTTCGTTCAATCGCCAGTCCCGATAAACGGGGATCCACATCAACTCCATATTGTCTAGCACCAGCCACAGCGTCCTTATAGCGCGCTTCAACACTGAAGTGAATGCGATGTCAAAAGTTAGCCGATGCTCTTTAAGAATATGTCCGGCTTCAATTCCCTCTGCTTTGCCTTGTTCGGATAGATCAACGTCCGTCCATCCGGTAAAGAGATTTTTCTTGTTCCATATACTTTCTCCATGCCGCAATAGAACGATTCGACGGATAGAGTTTGGTTGCTGGCTTTTCATTGGGCGCTATGCCAGTGCTGCCGGTCGATAAAACAAAGTCAGCTGTTTATGAACGCCAGGACAGTGTTTTTTCAATATATCAGGCGCTGTAAAAAAATACTCGCTCACTACGGCAAAAAATTCAGCCGGGCTGGTTGCCGCATAAGAATTGATATATGTAGATTTTCCTGCCTCAACATGCCGACACAGTTTTTCGTACGCGTCACTCATTGCCTCGGTCCATCTTTTTCGGTTCATGCCGCGACGCAAGGGCGGCATGCCATTCATTGCCCCATCAAGGCCATCCAGTTTATGTGCAAATTCGTGCAGCACGACATTGTGGCCGGCTTGAAAGGCATAGGCATCGCGCTCCACATTATCCCAAGATAATATTACCGGACCGCGCAACCATGACTCACCGCTTAAATCGCTGGCTTCGTCATGCACAAGACCAATGGCATCGACCTGCTCGTGATGAACGCGAAACGCGCCAGGATAAAGAATGACCTCGACCCAGCCATCGAAACAATCCACACCCAGATTCAGAATTAGCAAACAGGCCTGAACAGCCACGACCACCCTCATTGCTTGTGTCACCTCCAACCCCTGAGCACCCGTGACTGATTTTTTATCCAAAAACCACGTCGTCATCTCGCGCAGGTGCGCCATTTGCACAGCATCCAGCTCATTTAAAACAAGTACACGCCGAGTCACGCTTTGCCAGATATTGTGGGGTATCGGATGGCGTCTAATAACCCTGCGCATACGCCAGCGTTGCAGCGAAATATTTAATGGACGCATTACCTGTTTGAAAATATAATTCGATGAAATATTTTTACTGTTGAAAAGTTTTACGGTGAAAGTGTGTATGGTTGCATTTTGAGCAATGGGGAATAAGGGTGGGTTTATAAAAGTGCAATTCTTCACCGCATTGATCGCACACCAACACTCCTAAACCTACGAATTCGCCACTGTGATATTTGGAGGTTTCTGCCGGTACTTTTAATTGATTTAGCGTAACCGTAGTTTGGTCTGCCGCTTCTGAAAAAAGCGCCCAGAATTTCAAATTAACCTGAGCGATATCAAATCCCAGCCAAAACTTCAAATCCTTGCCGGTCTTATCCATATACTGTGCAGCATCAACCAAATCACGTTTCAAATAATTTTCCAGCTTGGTGACTTCATCAGTGCCAAGTTTATTCAAGGCTTTTACATCGTCCCGACATTCAGAAATTACATGGTGGATTGCCGTATTGCTTTGATGTGCTTTTTTAAGCGCGCTCTCCAACAATAGTTCATATGACTCGCCCATTGCCTCAATGAGATCGTGCGGCGGAAGTAATTTATTCATTTTGTATGCTCCTTTTAGTTGCTCTACTACACTTAATTGTGAAGTGGTTTTTGAATTCCATACTTAGACTTTCTATCGCTCGATCAAGGAGAGACTCAAAGAGTGCGAGCTTGTTCTGCGCATTCAATAACAACGACACGTCGATCAATGGAATGTCCACCACGCTACGGCAGAATGGATTTGCCTGAATGTACGCTTCCGTACTGTTCACATGGTCTGCTAAGCAGTAAATGTCAGAAGTGATTAGGTATTAACACAACCAGTTTGTGCATCACGCAACTCGGTTCAATTTCTGCAAATTAAGGAGTGCAATATGTTGGTAACGTTTACAACTGAAGCCTATGCCAATATCACCATGTTTGGCGATAACGCGCTTGCCATGCTGAAAATGATGGGGCACAGCGTCACGGTGCCTGGCGCGATCAAGGCAGAAGATGTTCCCGACGCATTGAATCGATTAAAGGCCGCTACGGAATCGGGAAAGATTCCGCCTCCAACGATGAATAAAAACGCAGACGAACCGGAGGTGAGCATGGTTCATCGAATACAGCCTCTGATTGATCTGCTTTCCGCAGCAGCAAAAGCAAATAGCTACGTCATGTGGGATAAATCAACCCCCTTGAGTTAAAGAATGATGTGTTCCCCTACGCGGTTGCGACTCTGGGTTGTCGGGAGCTAATTTGAAAGATAAAACCAGTGTATTAAATCACGGTGTGGTTGTCTCAGTGCGCGGCAGTGTCGTGGATATGCGCTTTGCAGATCGTTTGCCGGCGATCTACTCCTTGCTGCATGCCGGAGCGAATAATCAAATCGCAATCGAGGTGCTTTCCCAACTCGATGCGCACCGTGTGCGCGGTATTGCGCTGACACCCACGCAAGGCCTTGCGCGCGGCACGGTGGTGCAGGATAGCGGCGGACCGTTAAAGGCACCCGTTGGTAAATCAATACTCTCTCGCATGTTCGACGTATTCGGCAATGTCATTGATCGCCAACCTGCGCCTTCAGCCATAGAATGGCGCAGCGTGCATAACTCCCCTCCGGCCCTAGCGCGGCGCTCCACTAAATCCGAAGTATTTGAAACCGGCATCAAGGTCATTGATGTGCTGTCTCCGCTGGAGCGCGGCGGAAAAGCAGGTTTGTTCGGCGGTGCCGGTGTCGGCAAGACGGTATTACTCACCGAGATGATTCACAACATGATCGGACATCAGGAAGGCGTGAGCATTTTTTGTGGTATCGGCGAACGCTGCCGCGAAGGCGAGGAGCTTTACCGCGACATGAAAGAAGCCGGTGTATTGCCTAACATGGTGATGGTCTTCGGTCAGATGAATGAACCTCCCGGTAGTCGGTTTCGCGTGGGCCATGCATCCCTGACGATGGCGGAATATTTTCGCGACGACGAGCATCGCGATGTTCTGTTGCTGATCGATAATATTTTCCGCTTCATTCAGGCTGGAATGGAAGTGTCTGGACTGATGGGACAGATGCCGTCACGACTTGGATATCAGCCAACCATGGGCACAGAGTTGTCGCAACTGGAAGAGCGTATTGCCAATACCGACACTGGCGCCATCACTTCAATACAGGCAGTGTATGTCCCCGCAGACGATTTCACCGATCCGGCAGCGGTGCATGTGTTCTCGCATCTTTCAGCTTCCATCGTGCTCTCGCGCAAACGCGCTAGTGAAGGCTTGTTTCCGGCCATCGACCCGCTGCAATCCAGTTCCAAGATGGCTACGCCTAGCATTGTTGGCCAGCGTCATTACGCGCTGGCGCAGGAGATACGGCGCACGCTTGCCCAATACTCTGACCTCAAGGACATCATCGCCATGCTCGGTCTGGAGCAACTTTCACCCGATGACCGTAAAGTGGTCGGGCGTGCGCGCCGCTTGGAGCGTTTCCTGACCCAACCATTTTTCACCACCGAACAATTCACCGGCTTCAAGGGCAAACTCGTCAGCCTCAAGGACTCACTGGATGGGTGCGAACGCATACTGAACGACGAGTTCAAGGATTATCCAGAGAGCGCGCTTTACATGATCGGGAAGATTGACGAAGCGGTTGAAAAAAAGAAAACAGAACCCAAACCTAAAGCAGAATCCAAACCTAAAGCAGAATCCAAACCGGAGGCAGAGTATGCAGTCAGCACTCATGAATCTTAAGGTGCTTCTGCCCTACAAGGTCTTCGCCCAAAAGAATGGAGTTATGCGCATCGTCGCGCACAGCAGCGAAGGTTCATTCGACCTCCTGCCGCACCGGCTGGATTGCGTGGCGGCGTTGGTGCCCGGAATCTTGATTTTCGAGACAGAAGTTGAGGGCGAGATTTTCATGGCCGTCGATGAAGGAGTGCTGGTCAAAAGCGGCATGGACGTGCAAGTTTCCGTACGCAACGCGATTGCGGGAACGGATATGAGCAAGCTGCACGAAGCGATAGATCAAGAGTTCCTGAAATTGGACGATCAGGAAAAAAAGGTACGTTCGGTGCTGGCAAAACTTGAGAGCGGATTCATACGCCGATTCGCGGAGTTTCATCATGAGTGATGACCATAAAGACAAGCCCGCTGCTGACAGGAGCAAGTTCGGCCAGCAAGTGGGCGAGATGGCAGCGCTCAAGCTCAAGGCGCAACGCCGCACTACGCAAACCGTTTGGTCCGGCCTAGGAATGATGGGGCTGGTGGGATGGTCGGTGGCTATACCGACGCTCCTCGGTGCCGCCTTGGGTATCTGGATAGACAAGCACTATCCTGGCAGCCATTCGTGGACGCTTGCACTGCTTGTCCTCGGCTTGTGTCTCGGCTGTTTTAACGCCTGGCATTGGGTGAGTAAGGAAGACAAGGAAACTCATTATGATGGAAACGACCATGAATGACGCTTTGAGTTTTACTTCTTCCCTGATCGCAGGTCTTTTGCTCGGTGCATTCTTTTTTGGTGGCCTGTGGTGGACTGTATGCAAAGGCGTCAAATCTGAACAGGCGGCGCTCTGGTTTTTCGGCAGCATGCTGCTGCGCACTAGTGTTGTCATGCTCGGTTTTTATTTATTGCTGGGGGACAGTTGGCTGCGCATGCTGGTCGGACTGTTTGGGTTCTTCATCGCACGGCTGATGGTGACTCGACTTACCCAGATAGATGAACAACCCAAGCCATTAGCACAGGGGGCAGATCATGCACCTTAGCCCCGATGAAATCATTTTCTGGCAATACGGCCTGTTCAAGCTCAACGCCACGATTCTTTATACATGGGGTCTGATGTGCGTGCTGGTGATCGGCTCGATATTGGTAACGCGCAAGCTTTCCGTGGATATTCAACGTAACCGCTGGCAGAGTCTACTGGAAATCATCGTCAGCGGTATCGAGAAACAAATTGAGGAAGTGGGCCTGCGGGAGCCTAGGAAATACCTCAGTTTTATCGGCACCTTGTTTCTGTTCGTCGCCACGGCTGCTCTGTTCACCGTCATTCCCGGCTATGAACCGCCTACCGGCTCACTCTCGACCACAGCAGCGCTGGCATTCAGTGTGTTCGTAGCAATTCCGCTGTTCGGCATCGAAGCAAGCGGACTGGGTGAATATCTTAAAGAATATTTGAAGCCGACCTTCATCATGTTGCCGTTCAATGTCATCAGCGAATTCTCGCGTACCCTGGCGCTGGCCGTGCGCCTGTTCGGCAATATGATGAGCGGGACGATGATTCTCGCCATTCTGCTGACTATCACGCCTTACCTGTTGCCCATCGCCATGAGCGTGCTCGGCCTGCTGACCGGCATGGTGCAGGCCTACATTTTTAGCATATTGGCTACGGTTTACATTGCTGCTGCGACGCGCGCAAACAAACCCAAGCTTGAATCAAAAGTTATACGTCAGACCAGCCCTAAATCTTCTCTAGCTACCTCTCATCAGGTCGAGAACAAAACACCTAGCAATGGATAGGCGGATTTTAGCCTTGCAAATATTTCGGGATGAATCATGAACTCTTACAACGAAGGGAATTACTATGGATAGCATGACCATTATCGCTGTTGCATCGATCATCACTGCAGGGCTGACGATCGCGATTGGCAGCATAGGGCCCGCGCTCGGAGAAGGCCGTGCACTCGCCACGGCACTGACTTCGCTGGCACAGCAGCCCGATGCCTCGGCAACCATCACCCGTACCCTGTTTGTCGGCTTGGCTATGGTCGAGTCCATCGCGATCTACTGTTTCGTGGTCTCGATGATCCTCCTCTTTGCCAATCCATTCTGGAATCACGTTATCGCGCAGGCAGTCGGAAAGTAAATCATGCTGATCGACTGGTTCACCGTCATCGCGCAAATAGTTAACTTCCTCATTCTGGTTTGGTTGTTGAAACACTTCCTGTACAAGCCCATTCTCGATGCGCTCGACGCACGTGAGAAGAAGATTGCCAAAGAACTGGCAGATGCGGATATCAAAAAATCTGAAGCAGAAAAGGAACACGAAGAGTTCAAACATAAGAATGAAGAATTCGAGCAGCAGCGTGCCGCGCTCATGGACAAAGTGACGCAGGAAGTGCAGACCGAACGGCAGCGGCTTCTTGACGAAGCGCGGAAAGCGGCAGACACCTTAAGTGCCAAGTTGCATGATGCGCAAATTAACGATGCCCATAATCTGAACCAGGAGCTAAGTCAACGCGTCCGGCAGGAAGTATTCGCCATCACGCGCAAAGTACTGACCGATCTTTCCTCTTCTAACCTGGAGGAACGCATGGCCGAGGTGTTCATTCGGCGTTTGCATGAACTGGATGAGCAGGCGAAAAAGAATCTCGGCGAATCATTTAAAACAAGCTCTGCTCCTGCACTCTTGCGGAGTACGTTTGACTTGCCTGAAACGCAGCGCAAGGCAATACAAAATGCATTCAACGAAACCTTCTCTGCGAATATTGCCATACGCTTTGAGACTGCTGCTGAGCTGATCAGCGGTATTGAATTAACTGCGAATGGACAAAAAATTGCGTGGAACATTTCTGACTATCTGGCAGGGCTGGGCAAAAGCATCGACGAACTTCTGAAAGAGAAGGACAAGGCAAAAGCAGATGCCCAAGCAAAAACCGAATCTAATTTTGCAACGAAAATTGGCAAACGTGCCTACGAACTGTATGAGATGCAAGGCCGAAAAGAGGGGCAAGCAGTCCAGAACTGGGAAGCAGCGGAAAGAGAAGTGCGGAGTGGAATTCTTGGCTCAAGCAAAAATGATCCTATAGCTGTGACTAGAGTCGCATCAAAGCCAGAAGTTAAGCCTGAAGCTAGGCCTGATATTAAGACCAAAACTAAAACTGGAACTGAAGCTGAACCTGCCGTTAAAGTGGAGCCAAAGCTCGCAACTAAAGCTGAACCACAGCTTGAAGCTAAGCCCGATATTGAGACCAAAACTAATACTGGAACTGAAGCTGAATCAGAACCTGCCGTCAAAGTAGAACCAAAGCTTGCGACTAAAGCTGAGCCCGAAACCGCCTCGAAAGGTACCTGACTGTGCAATCAGACAGTCTGCAAAATGTTCTTGATAATGCATTGGCTGAAATAGGCCAGGCTCGAGAAGCATTCTCACATAGACTAGTTCCGCGCGAAGTTGGCACGATCACCAGCATTGCTACAGGTATTGCCATGGTCTCCGGCCTGCCGGGCGTGAGCTTTGAAGAAGTACTGAAGTTTCCCGGTGAGATTTACGGCATCGCCTTCAACGTCGATGAAAATGAAATCGGTGTCGTGCTGCTTGGCGATTACGCACATCTTCAAGCCGGCGATGAGGTCGAGCGCGAGGGTAATGTGGTCGATGTGCCAGTAGGTAATGGTTTGATCGGACGCATTATAAATCCCATGGGGAATCCACTGGACGGTAACGGCCCCGTTGCTTTTAGTGCACGTCTGCCGATCGAACGCCCTTCTGCCCCCATCATGGACCGCTCACCCGTCACGGTACCTTTGCAGAGTGGAATCAAAGTAATCGATGCGCTCATTCCCGTCGGGCATGGTCAGCGCGAGCTGATTCTCGGCGACCGGCAGACCGGCAAGACTGCGATTGCTATTGATACCATACTTAATCAACGCGGGCAAAAGGTGCTATGCGTGTATTGCGCCATTGGTCAACGCGCATCCGGCGTAGCGAAGGTAATTGCAGCCCTGCGCGAAAATGGTGCACTGGAATACACCGTTGTGGTGGTGACCGAAGGCAACGATCCGCCTGGACTTGCCTACATCGCCCCTTATGCCGCGACGAGTATTGCGGAATATTTCATGCAGCAAGGCCGCAATGTGCTGATCGTTTACGACGACCTCACTCATCATGCACGTGCCTATCGAGAGCTGTCATTACTATTGCGTCGCCCGCCGGGTCGAGAAGCATTTCCCGGCGACATCTTTTATATCCACTCGCGTTTACTGGAACGCGCAACTCACTTAATTGATGACCTCGGCGGCGGATCGCTGACTGCGTTGCCAATAATCGAGACCGAAGCACAGGATATTTCCGCTTACATTCCGACCAACCTGATTTCCATCACGGATGGACAAATATACTTATCGCCAGCCCTGTTTGAATTGGGAGTGCTACCCGCAGTTGATGTAGGGAAATCGGTTTCGCGCGTGGGAGGGAAAGCACAACGTGCCGCCTACCGGGCCGTCGCGGGCGACCTCAAACTCGCTTACGCCCAGTTCGAGGAACTGGAAACCTTTGCCCGATTTGGCGCCAGACTGGATGACAACACGCGCAAAATTATCGAACACGGACGACGTATCAGAGCATGTCTTAAGCAACCCGAATTCGCGCCGGTATCCGTACCAGCACAAATCGCCGTGCTGTTGGCCTTAACAGCAGAGCTTTTCGACAGCGTGCCGCTGGACAAGATGAAAGATGCCGAGCAGGCCGTACATAAGGCTGCCGCTACTATTCCGGAAGAAATATCCACACGACTGGATAAGGCTGACAAGTTGAGCGATGAGGATCGCAAGCAGATCATCAACATCGCCAGTCAGGCCCTCATTCCTTTTCAAGTTAAGACCGAGGCTAAGCCTGAAGCCAATCCATCAACCAAGCCAGAAGCAAAGAAAGCACCATGAGCGAATCCGCCGCCAGCCTGCGCCACAAGATCGCCAGTGCTGGCGATCTTGAATCAGTGGTGCGCACTATGAAGGCCGTGGCGGCATCGAACATCGGACAATACGAGAATGCAGTAAATTCCCTGGGTGATTACTACCGGACTGTGCAACTGGGCTTAGCTGCATGTCTGCGGCACGATCAGCTACCCGCAAATGCAGGACATAAGGTGCATCAGAAAACCAACACAATTGGTGCGATTGTATTTGGATCGGATCAGGGACTGGTCGGTCAATTCAATCAAGTGCTGGTTGAGTTTGTCGTCGATACGTTGGGAAAGCTTCCTGGAAAAAAGATTGTCTGGTCTGTAGGTGAACGCATCCGATCACGTCTTGAGGAAACCGAACTGTCGCCTCTAGCTGGTTTCACACTGCCGAATTCCATAAGCGCGATCACACCACTGGTCGGACAGATACTGATCGAAATGGAAGCTCGCCGTGAAAAGAACGAGATTACACAGGTTTATGTTTTTCATAACCAGCCCAAATCCGGGGCAATCTATTCGACTGTAAGCCAGCGTCTGTTGCCACTGGATTCTCTGTGGCGGCGGGACCATGCCGCAATCCCATGGCCCACCGCCAACCTCCCTGAAGTTTTTGGCGAAAAAGAGAAAATCTTGCGAGCGCTAGTGCGCGGATATCTCTTTGTCTCGCTTTTCAGTGCCTGCGCGGAATCGCTCGCCAGCGAAAATGCCAGCCGCTTGGCCGCAATGCAGCGCGCTGAAAAGAACATCGACGAACTACTGGAAGATTTGAACCGCACGTTTCACCGTCTGCGCCAAAGCGGAATTGACGAAGAATTGTTCGATGTCATTTCGGGTTTTGAAGCACTGACAACACCCCAGTAGCAAGATGCGCAAATGAAAAACAAGAAACATGTAATGTTGGAAGGATGCTCATTGATCCTGCGAATAAGTTGCCACCGTGTATGGCCCGATATTGATTTTGCCAGAGCAAGGCATACCATCGTTATTTTCCTCATGTGCCTCGACATCAGGCGAGGGATGATTTGCAAAATCCTTGCCGTATTTATTGGAGTCACTGTTAAACCGCGTTTTCCACATTCCGGCCTGAGGAAAACCGATGGCATATCCGTCGTGAATTTGATTCATCATATTCACCACGACAACGACGCTATCTTGCGGGAGAGGTTGATGGAGTTAATTTCATGCCGACCTCTAATATTATCTATGGTTGATAATTTCGTCGTTTTTTTCCAAATATTTTAATCACTACTTGCGTTTCTACTTTACTCAAAATACGCTTAATTTAGAAAAAATGATATAGGTTCAAATACAAACATAGTATCTATTCATTGAGATACGTTCGCCACCGCACGGGGAGTAAAGCCTTTGCTTCGATAGAGTTACAAATATTAAGTTATTACAGTTTTTGGTGCATGTATTTCATCAAAAATAAAGTCATATTATGTCTTCCCAACCTTACTTTCGTCACATGCTTTCATCACCACGCCACAATCAATATGGCTACATTATGTTGGGAACGAAAAAGTACACCACATTCGTGATGCGGATGAATTTTACAAGGCGTTGGGATATACCGATGAAATAAGGAAAACAGGTTTAATGCCAGAAGAGTATATATGGGAAAAATATCATAAAGCTAAAAGTGACATGTCAGAAGTCTGCTTACAGATCAAAATTATTGAATATCTCAACAAACATTCACCTTCATTCAAAGAGAATTATGCAGTTGAATGCGAACACTGGCTATCAAGCTGCAAGGAAAAATGGTCGACTAAATTTGCAAAGTGTACAGGTTGCATTAAAGGCAATAAGTAATCTAATTTCCTCAAAATAGCTTGCCACAAAGCCGACTTTTACGAATGCGTGCTTGTGGCCGACAGCGACTGTCATTAGCCCTCATTTTATCTCGATTCCACGACCATTGTCGGTTGGATTGTGTTGAAAAACTATTTTTCGCACCCCCGGAAAAATTTCACGATTTAAAAGTACGCCCACAAATCGCACTTGATTGTCGAATGTGGCTGGGTATATTGACTTACATGCGAGTTTATCAATACCAAAGGTACCCGCCCATATCGAAAAACTAATAATCGCTTTATGAGGCTAGAATATTTTTAAAGTGGTTCAAAAAATAGTTTTTCAACACAATCGGTTGTAGAGCGGACATAGAAAACCACACATTTGATGGTGTCACTTATTTGAGCTTTGGGTTGTTGCTGGATATCTTTTCATAGGTACGATAAATAGAAAAAAGTGATGTCTCACGCGCTTCATCAACCGTGTCATCTTGCTATTTCAACTCTTTTTGCGAGCGGCTTGGGTAAACCAACAGCTTTTATTTCGCAATATTCCTGTTACCGGAACCACCCTTTGGCCAGGAAAATGTAGAGAACGCCGAGCGTTAAAACCAAAGCGCCGAAGGAGACCTGTCCAAGTGTTATATGCCAAGGAGCTTCAGCTAGGTTCATGCCGAGCAATCCACCCAAAACGGCCGGAATCAGCGCGAGCGTACTGACGATCATCAGCAGGCGCATGAATCGGTTCGTGCCGTGCGCGGCAATGTCGATGTGTAACTCGATTAAGGAGAGCAGCGATTCGCGGATGTTGTCGACTGTCTCGTAAAGATAATCTGCTTCATCGACAAGCGGGGCGATAGATTTGCGCAGATCGGGATCAAGGCCCGGCAATTTGCGCCGCCCGTCCACAAGCATTTCGAGCAGGCCACGCAAACGCCACAGGTCACTTTTGGCGGTAGACAAGACGCGTTTAAGATGGAAAGTTTGCTTGAAAAAACTGTCCGGGCTGTCGATTGCGGGCATGTCTTCAAATTGCCTCACAATATGCTCCAGCTTCCCCGCAAGTTCCTCGTTGTGGCTAAGTGCCAGACGTAAAATATGGATCGCACAGCGCGGCCCCCAAGGCAAGCCTTGCGGTTCTTCAGGAAGTAGCTGAAGATCAAGCGAATGCGCTGCGAGTGACAATACGCTATTTTTTGAAACCAACAGCAGCACGAGATCGCGGCTTGTGTAATCAGTTTTTGAGGGAAGCGAAATTGTCAACGCGGTCCAGCGTGAACCGGCTTCTATGCGCGGGTAGCTCGACTCTTGCAATGCTGCCTCAATCATTACATGGGGAACGCCTGCCGCAGAGGCTATTTCTATAAGCCGTTCGGGTAAAAGGTTGGAGGCATGCAACCAGCCATTTGTTGGCGAAACGATCCATTGCAGCAGATCTTCCCAACTGCATTTCTGCTGGGTTAGATCCCCGGCCCGAATTGACGCGACTTGCGGTTCTCCGTTTGGAGCCGAACGCAACGGATGTTTGGCCGGTTGTTGTAGGCCATGCCCGACACGCGTGCCGAACAGCAAGATGCCAAACAGGCGAAGTATGCGTAATACCGGGCTCGAAACCATGACATCCGATACGTTGGGAAGTAGCGAAAGCAGGGCTACGACAATAATAGCGGCATCGAGTAAACGCCAAGGGTTGATTGCGAAATTGAGGCGATCCGTCGACAGCGCAAAGTTGGCGCCATATTCAATCGCGAATACGCCGATGATCAGCCAATTGGCAATTTCGAAACTCTGCGTTACAGCGTCAGGAAAATCAAACACGAAAGGAGCAAACCCAAAACTTAACCCTGCCAGCGCGAGCAGACCCATCACAGATTCGTCAAGCGCTGAGGAGATTCGAGTCAACATAGCGCTATGATAACCAACTTCCGGCTGGAGGTAATGGCAATTTAAGGATAAGCCTGTGCGAAGAAAAAAGCCCTGGCCAATGTTCAGGCAGGGCTCTCAATCATAATGCTGTTAATTTGTTATATTTATAGACTTACAGTTTTTGATGGCTTCCGTCGCAAGTGATGCCATTACCGCTATGTTTGCAGCCACAGAAATAAACTG
>Ga0224559_1000426_pt1 | contig 28523 bp, 28 predicted proteins | sample 714S33034metaG_FD_180676 | JGI IMG/M metagenome (GOLD analysis project Ga0224559, IMG submission 180676) | Peat soil microbial communities from Stordalen Mire, Sweden - 717 S3 30-34 | ecosystem: Environmental > Terrestrial > Soil > Wetlands > Peat | place: Sweden: Norrbotten County, Stordalen... | reverse complement strand
GGGGTCGGTCACCAGGACGCTGCCGTCCACCGCGACGGTTACGTCCAGCCCCAGCTTCATGCAGGTGGGGCAACTGCCCGAGCTTCCCAGGAAGCCCTTGAAGTTGCCGGACGCATCCAGCACCTGGACATAGGCGTGGGCCGAGTCCAGCACCAGGATGTTGGCACCCGACAGCGCGATGCCAGCGATGCGGGTGAACTTGCCCTTGTAGTCGTCGCGGCTCTTGCCGCCCGTGACTTCGCCGCCGAAGGCGCTGACGAACTTGCCGCTACGGTCGAAGATTTGAATGCAGTGGTTGCCCTGGTCGCCGACGATGATGCGGGTGTCGTCGATGGCCACGGCGCTGGGGAAGTTGAACTGGCCGTTGGTCGAACCTTGCGAGCCTATGGTCATCAGGAAAGCACCCGTGGCCGAGTAGACCTGGACGACATTTGCCTTGCTGTCGACCACGGCGACCGTTCCGTCGGAGGCGACAGCGATGGCATTGGGCATCTGGAAGGCGCCCGCGCCGCCCAGGCTGCGCAGGTATTTCTTTTGACTGATCGAATAGACCTCGACGTCCTTGCGGCCCTGGTTGCCGACATACAAAAGGTCGGCCACGACCGCGATGCCAAGGGGCTTGTCGAGTCCGGTGATGACCACGGTGGTGACGCCGTCCTTGATACCAAGCACCTGGTTGTTCTTGGCGTCCGTGACATAGGCCGTGCCGTCGGCACTCGCCACGCGAACCGGGTAAGCCAGCTTGGCATCCGCGGTGGCGGCGAATTGCCCAGTGGTAGTGGGCCCGGGAAGCGCCGAAGTCGGGTTGCCGGACGTCGGGTTACCAGACGAGGGGTTGCCGGACGTCGGCGAGTTGCTGGATCCTTTGCTGCAACCGAGCAGGGCGACCGCCGCAACCAGGAGAACGGAACTTCTTGTCATGAATTGATTCCTTTTCAACATGTTGTTCGTCCTGGCCCTACTTGTTGTGGCAGCTGAGACACAGCTGGCTCCTGCTGATGGTCACGCGCAGAAGGTACGGCAGACCGCCGCTGTCGTTGTGCACGTCGTGGCAGGTCGAACACTCGACGCGGCTGCTATAGAGCGGCAGACCGAGCGAGGTGAGCGTGGACGGATCCTTCAACCGATTCTGCGAATTGCCGTAGACATTGTTGTCGAAGAGGATCGACACCGGGTGGTCGTCGGAGAGGTTGTTCACGTTGGCGTTGCCAGCGTAGTTGCCGCCGATGTTGGCGCCGCCCGAGCCGTAGGGGCTGCCAGGATAGTAGACGTCGCCGATGGCCATCATCTGTGGCACCGGCTGCCGGCCGCCGACGTTATTGAGCGCGTCGATGGCTACCGAGCCGTCGTGGCAGGACAGGCAGCGCAGCGAGTACGCGGTCGGCTGCACCGGGGTCGAAACCATGGTCGGCGAGGTGTACAAGTTGAACGTCGCCGTGGGGTTGTTGCGGTTCCAGATCATGGACTGGGTGGTTGCCTTGTGCGGCGTGTGGCAGAAGATGCAGACCTCGTCGATGGTCGGGCTGCCCCACTTGCCGCCCTTCCCACTCGTCGAAAAGTCATGTACGGAGTTGCGAATCTGGGCGATGGCCGCGCCGGAAAGACCGACGACGAGGATGGCGGCGCCCACGACCAGAGCGAGCAGCCGACGACGCTTGCGCGGACTTTCTGTGGCGCTGGCGAAGAGGTCTTGCTCGGACTCGGCGTCGCTCGTGCGCATGGGTCGGTTGAACGGTGTGGTGATTCGCATGTGGGGGCGGGTGAGCAAGAAGCGTGCCCCGGCACCGGCCGCAACATCCGTGAAGTCCCGCGTACTTGCCGGATGTTTTGCGGAGCCGGATTAGACCAGCTGGGTGAAAACACCCAATTGACGGCATTTCCCACACCCACCTTCAACGGAGCCGGCTGCGACAGGCGCGCGTGGTTCCGCCTCAAAGAAGACCGCAGAGGTCTCCTCTTCGCATCGCGGGCGGCTCGAAGCAGTCTCTCGCTACGACCCCATCTTGCGCAGCGCCGTCGCACAAGCGCGAAGACATGCCGCGGTGTCGGCCGTGGGCGGAATCGTATCGCTTCGGTCTGAATTCACAGGCTGCAAGGCGCCTCGGGCCTCGATGGCACACTTGCGGGCGTGGATGATGCTGGCGTTGATTTCGCGAAACAGTCCGTCGAGCCGGTCCTGGCTCTTGGCCCAGACCACGACCGTGAGATCGCCTTGCGCGACCCGCGCTAGGCTTGTGCGAGCGCGCTTGAAGGCAAATCCGCATCCTCGAGCCACGCGCCACACGAACACGATGGCCGCCGCGAGCAACACCGTGGCGACGACGGAATTGACGAGCATGAGGCGACCGCGCAGCAGCTCACCGGTGTTCGCAACCACCACGTGCGCCGAATACATCTGGTCCTCTAGCGCCGAGTCGAAGCTGCGGTAGACGAGCCAACCCGCGACGCCCGCCGCGGCCAAGGTCGAAAGCAAGAAGCGGAGCAAGAACACGCCCTGGAATTCGCGATCGATGAAATAGTGCCGACGACGAAATTTGACGGTGGGAGAAAATGTGGTCTTCGCCATGGTGTCTTCCTCACATGCGGTGGCATTGCAGGCACAGCTTGCTACCCGCGTTGTCCATGACCAGCTGATGCTTCGAAGTGGAAAATGGGTCGTGGCACGAACAGCAACCGACCATGCCGCCGAACAGTCGCACGGCCGGATCCAATTCCTGGGCCGGCGCGAGCGACCGGTTGAGCATCGCGGATCGCGCGTAGTCCATGCCGATGGGATGGGTCACGCCCACCTCGCCGCCGTGATCGAATAGTCCACCCATCGCGGCCATGGTTTGTCCACCGGTGGCGACGGAGCCGTCGTGACATCCCAGGCATTCCATCGAAACCCTGTCGATGAAACCGGCCCCACTGTCGTCGCGCAGAAGGCGCGGGCCTCGATGCGCCGATGCCTCGACCAGGCTGTGAAGAACCTTCGCGTTCGGCGCCCCCATGGTGCGATGGCAAGCCACGCAGAGGGCACGCCCTGCCTGCGGCCTTCGTAGCAAGGACGGATAGAGCGCATGATCTCCGGTACGCACCTGGTGGGTATCGTGGCAGGTGGCGCACGTCATCCTGCCACGTGCGTCGAGATGCAGATCGTCCGGCACGGTCATGCTCGGAACCATCCCCACCGGATGCGATGTCGCCTTCGACCGTGCATGGCAGTCGACGCACACCCGGCTGATATCGCGCGTAAGCTGCGCCGCACCTGGCTTGGGTTCGCCGCGATGGCATGCCGGGCACGACGAGTTGTGCGGATCCGTGGACTCGGAACGAAGCATCGCTGCGGCCGTCAGGCCGGGCAGCCCAAGCGCCACGAGAAACCCTAGAATTCTGCGCTGCGCTCGTGCCATGGATCGTGCCGATTGGCCCATTCTAGCCAATCTTGAACTGCTCAATCGCGCGCCGCATATCCTCGATCTCGTGAGAAGGCACCGGCTCGCCCGCCTCCAGGCGCGCAGCGAGGGCTTCGGCCTTGTCCGCCATTCGATGGCCGCGCGCCGCCAGCTCGCCGAACGTAATCTCAATGACCGAGGCAAAGCGCTGTGCTTGGTCGCCTTTGCGCAGTCGCATCCCCCCTGGCGCCTTCTCCGACTTGCGCCAAGCCCGCAGAAACATCTTCATGCGGTACACAGGCCCCGCGATCTTGTGAGAGAAGAAGATGGTCATCGCCGCCGTCAGAAGCGCGAGAATGGCGGCTTGGGCGATGGTCGAATAGAGAACGTAGCGCACGAGCGCGCTTCTCACGTGAACCAGCGAGAAGAACGCCAGCCCGTAGCGGCTGCCAAAATTGCGTTCGAGAGCGACGTAGAGGAATCCACTCCACGCGCCGAACGCAAACGCCAGGACAACGAAAAAGCGAAGGATGAATGTGCGACGAAATCCGCGTTCGAAATTCTCTCGTACAGGCGAGACACTCGGGGCATCGTCGGGATCGTCCACGTCATCTAGGGTAAATCCAGTTTGGCGTTCTGTCATGATCGCATTCACACCCGATGGGCCACCATGGCCACCCGGCGGAGCATTTCCGCCATATTCCGATAAGATAAGTCATGTTTTTGAACAGGGCACATTCCTGGGATCGGATGATTTCGCCGCCATGCACACCGACGCAAATTCGCAAAACCGTTGCCAAGTGGGTACCAGAATTGGTATTGCAGAGTTCGCGCAGATAGACCAATATCTGACAAAACCGTTCCTATAATCCTGATTGTTGGAACGTAGGAATCTGACCCCCAGCGAAGGAGATCGCGATGAAGAAGTTGGCAATGGTTCTTGGACTTACCCTGGCCCTCGGCGGAATGGCGCTCGCCAAGCCATCTTTCGTCAAGGGCGCGAAATGCAGCGTCTGTCACACCGAGGCGATGGGCAAGAAGACCAACGTCTCCGAGAAGGCTCAGGAGATGCTCAAGAAGTTCCCGGACAAGAAGTGCGCCGACTGCCACGGTGCTTCCGAGGACGGCAAGAAGCTGACCTGCACCGATCCCAAGCTCTGCAAGAAGTAGGGGCGGAGAGGCCACGGAGAATGCAGAGGTCACGGAGGGAAGAAGTTGGAACCCAGATTCCGCTTCTTCCCGCTCCGTGAGCAATCTCCGTACTCCCTCTTTGAACCTCTGTGCCCTCTCCTCGGCTAGAGCCGCTCCTCGATCATCTTCTCGATTTGCGCCACGAAATCAGATGGCGGCGCGATCATGGATGGAGCTTCTAGGCGAGCCGGCTCGACGATAATGTCGACGCAGTCGGGATTGAGAATGGGCCCAACGTCGGCAACGTCGCGGGCGGGTTCGCTCGACTCGGGTTGAGGCGCGGGCTCGGGAACGGCGACTACCGTCGCAACTTTCCTGGCCACGCGCGCCCGTGAGCGCGTCTGCGCGAGCACCGGAGGTGCTTCAACCCGAACCGGGGCCGGCGCCACCGCTCGTCTGAAAGCAACTTCGCTTGCTCCTACCATCGGAGAGGCACATGCCGGCTCCGCCACCGGCGCGGACGTGCCAGCAACCATCATCGTGACCACCAGGACTGGGGCCACACCCACCGAAAGGGCCTGCGCCCAGAGCCTGCCGAGGACTGGCGGGCAGAACACCCGCAGGCCGCCGAGCCGCCCGCGCAGCTGGGCGAGGGCACGGTAAACACGCGTGCGCACCGTCGCACGGGCGATGCCGAAACGCGTGGCCGTGCTCCTTTCGTCGAGATCGCAGTAGTACTTGCACAGCAAGGCTCGTCGCGATTCGCGCGACAGATGGCGAAGTCCATCTCGAACCAGTCGCTGCCGCTCGCGTTGAAGGATGTCCTCCTCGGGCGTGCCCGCTCGGGCAAGCTCGGGAACAGCGTCGAGATCCACGGCGACAATCCTTCCACGCCGCCACAGATCCACAAACAAGTTGTGGTAGATGCGCTCCAGCCAAGTCGTGAAGACCATGGAGGACATGTAGTCAACGATCATCCGTCACATCCGCTTCGGCGCCGTCATCCCGCCGGCGCAACGAGACAAGCCTCAGCCACGGTATCCAACGCGTTCCGCTGCCATCTTTTCGCCGCCCGTGTTACAAGGTACGAAGCAGTAGCCACGCCGTCCCGTTGTTTGCGTGGCGATGCCGGCAGTTTGAAATTCTGAGGTTTGCAATGAATCGATGGAGGATCCTTCTTCTCGGACTGGCGATCGCGACGACGGCCAACTGTCGTTTGCAAACGGACGGATTGGCCGAAGCCACTGGCCTTCCTGCAGGCGCGGGTGGCCGCGCCGATTCCGGAATCGCGACCACGCCGACCGGTGGCACCCCCAACCTTGGCGACGCGCCTGCCTCGGGGGCGCGCGCGGGCACAGGGGGCGCAGGCGCAGGAGGATCGTCAGACACGGGCGGAGTTTCGCAGGCCGGCGGTGCACCGGGTGCGGGAGGGGCATCGACCTTGGTTGGAAACGGCGGTGTCTCGGGCGCAGGCGGCGCTAGCAACGCGGGCGGCGCCACCAATATGGGTGGCAGCGGCGGTAAGGCTGGCACGGGCGGCGCGCCAGGTTCGGGAGGCGCAAGCACCGTCGGAGGCAGTACCACCACGACAGGAACCGGCGGCATCGCCGGTGCGGGTGGCGCGGACAATGAAGGTGGAACGGGCGGTGGACTGGGCTCGGGAGGTGGAGGCGGCTCGGGTGGCAACACCACCTTGACAGGAAATGGCGGTATCTCGGGCACAGGCGGCGCAGGCAGCACCCAACTGCCTGATGCCGCTCCAGACCTGCCCCGGCCAGCGCCCCCGGATGCTTCCCCGGACGCGCCACCCGCGACTGGAGATGAAACCTCGCGCGACATCGCCGGCGCCCAGCCTGACATCGCGCCACCACTGGACGCGAATTCTTCCCTGCGCTTGATCTGGTCCGACGAATTCAACGGCGCCACCAACACCGGAGTCGATCCAAACAAGTGGAGCTACGTCACGTGGGATCCGGGACACGTCAACGACGAAATCCAGAAGTACACCAGCCGGCTCGACAACGTCTATCTCGACGGGAACGGCTGCCTGGTCATTCAAGCGCTCAATGTCCCCTACCAAGGCTTTGCCTACACTTCGGGCCGCATCACCACGCAAAACACCCAATTATTAGGCCCGGGTGTTCGCGTGGAAGTTCGCGCCAAGCTGCCAGCCGGAATCGGCTCGTTCCCTGGCATCGTCATGCTGGGAGCGACCGGCGCTTGGCCAAACAGCGGGGAACTGGCAATCGCCGAGCAATATGGACAGGACAAGAGCTGGATGTACGTCTCGGCCTATGCCGACACGACCGCGAACGGCTCCACCGGCAACATCCGCCACAACTACGCCAACGCCACCACGGCCAGCGTCGACTTCCATGTCTACGCGGTCGATTGGTACGCCGACCACCTTGATTTCCAGGTCGATGGCACCACGGTTGTCGTCAAGCCGTTCCCCGGATCTTCTCCCTTCGCCAGCATCCAGGAATACATCAATCTGGATCTCGCGCTCGGTGGGGCCATGGGTGGCAACGTTAACAACGCGGCCTTTCCCATGGATATGAAGATGACCGTGGACTATGTCCGCGTCTATTCCCTGCAATAGGCCGGAAGCGGGCTAGTTCTTCGGCGTCTCAGTGTATTCGGCGTCGATGACGTCTTCCTTCTTGCCCGCGCCGTCGGCGCTCGAGGACTGCCCGCTGCCTGCGCTGGCTTGCGCGCCTTCGGTTCCGCCGGCCGCCTTGTAGAGCGCCTCGGCCATCTTGTGCGAGGCCTTTTCCAGCTTCTCGAACGCGGACTTGAATACCTCGGCGTCGGTGGCTTCCTTGTTGGCGTCGAGCGTGCTACGCGCGTCCTTGAGAGCGTCCTCGAGCCCGCCGCGCGCGTCGGCCGGAATCTTGTCCTTGTTCTCGTCGAAGTGCTTCTGCACGCTGAATTGCAGGCTCTCCAGCCGGTTGCGCGCCTCGATGGCCTCGCGCCGCTTCTTGTCCTCGGCCTCGTGCTCGTGCGCTTCCTTGGTCATGCGCTGCACCTCGGATTCCGAGAGACCCGACGAAGCCGTAATGGTGATCTGCTGCGCCTTGTTGGTGGCCTTGTCCTTGGCCGAAACGTTGACGATGCCGTTGGCGTCGATGTCGAAGGTGACTTCGATCTGTGGAATGCCACGCGGCGACGGCAAGATCCCTTCCAAACCGAACTTGCCGAGCAAGCGGTTGTCGCCCGCCATGGGCCGCTCGCCCTGGTAGACCTTGACCTCGACCGAAGTCTGGTTGTCGGCCGCGGTGGAGAAGGTCTCCGACTTCTTGGTCGGAATCGTCGTGTTGCGCGGGATGAGCGTAGTCATCACGCCACCCAGAGTCTCGATACCCAGCGACAGCGGCGTCACGTCGAGGAGGAGCATGTCCTTGACCTCGCCCGAGAGCACGCCGGCCTGCACGGCCGCGCCCAGTGCCACGACCTCGTCGGGATTCACGCCCTTGTGCGGTTCCTTGCCAAAGAATTCCTTCACCACCTGCTGCACCTTGGGAATGCGGGTGGAGCCGCCGACCAGCACGACCTCGGCGATTTCCGACGCCTTCTTGTTGGCGTCGGCCAGCGCTTTCTTGGTCGGCTCGATGGTGCGCGCAATGAGGTCATCGATCATCTGTTCGAGCTTGGCGCGCGAGAGCTTGATTTGAAGGTGCTTGGGACCGGAAGCATCCGCCGTCAGGAAGGGCAGGTTGATTTCGGTCTCTAGAACCTGCGACAGCTCGATCTTGGCCTTCTCGGCCGCCTCGCGCAGACGCTGCAGAACCATCTTGTCCTTCGAGACGTCGATGCCCTGATCCTTGCGGAACTCGGCGATGAGCCAGTCCATGATGCGCTGATCGATGTCGTCGCCGCCCAGGTGCGTGTCGCCGTTGGTGGATACGACCTCGACCACGTTTTCGCCAACTTCCAGGATCGAAATATCGAAGGTGCCACCGCCAAAGTCGTAGACGGCAATAATCTCATCCTTCTTCTTGTCAAGCCCGTACGCCAGCGCCGCCGCGGTCGGCTCGTTGACGATGCGCTTGACGTCGAGGCCGGCGATGCGGCCGGCGTCCTTGGTCGCTTGGCGTTGCGAATCGTTGAAGTACGCGGGCACCGTAATGACCGCCTCGGTGACCTTTTCGCCCAGGTGATCCTCGGCCGCCTTCTTCAGCTTGCCGAGCACCTTGGCCGCGACCTCGGGCGGCGTAACTTGCTTGCCGCGGATCTCGAAATCCACTTCGCCATGGGCGCCGCGCACGCTCTTGAAGGGCATGCGCTTGATATCCTCGCCTGCTTCCTCAAAACGGCGGCCGATGAAGCGCTTGGACGAGAAGACCGTATTCTCGGGATTGGTGATGGACTGCCGCCGCGCGATCTGGCCGACCAGAACCTCGCCCTTGTCGTCCCAGGCCACAACCGACGGAGTCAGGCGCCCACCCTCCTCGTTGGCGATGACCTTGGGCTCCTTGCCGTCCATGATGGCAACGACCGAGTTGGTAGTCCCGAGGTCAATTCCGATGATCTTTCCCATGTTCAATTCCCTTTTTGCTCGTTTGCGAAGGCGGAAGACTGTGCTGCGAGATTAGGTAAGCACCCCGTTGACGGGGTCAAGCGTCCAATACGTGGGCGATCTTTGGGACCTCGACGCGCCTACCGCGGCTTGCTCGCCGGGCCTTGGATCTCCAGGTCGGGGCGCAAGCCGGTGGCGCGCGCCAGGCGAAACAGGCCGTCCATCTCTACGGTTCCAGGAGAAACCACTGAACGGACCGCGGCGCGCTCCAGGGCGCGGTCGAGTAGGTGCATGGGCGGCCCTGCCCGACGCAACCAGCGGCTGCGGCCACCTTCCATGGCCGGCGAGAGGACCAGGATGATTGCCAAGGCCAGGCTGGCGGCCATGCGCGCGCGTCCCAGCCGGCTCGACACGCGCAAAAGCCCGACACTGGCGAAGACAAAGCTGACGGCAATCGCGAGAGGCATGGCCGCGCGCAAAGGCCCGGGCGCGAGCCCACCACGGCCCATGGCGCGAGCGAAGAGCAGCGACGAAAAACCGGTCAGGGCAAGCCAGGCAGCCAGGGCTGGTACCCGGCCAGCGAGCACGGCCACGCCAATCGCGGCCAGGAGCACGCCGACGACACCCGCTTGGTCGCCGAGCTCGAGAGCGGTGGACCCCAGCGCTGCCTGCGGGCCCGCCACGAGGGATTCCACGGCGGGAAACAGGTGGCTGGCGGACAAGGGCAGCGAAGACGCGGCGATGATGGCAAGGCCTGCCCCGCCCCAGCCCATGGCAAAGGCAAGCGGAGCAAGCAGCGGCCAGCGCGCCCCCTTGCGCAGGGCCCAGATTGCCAGTCCCACCAGCGGCGTCCACAGCAGCGGCCCCGCGATGCCATCGACTCCGGCGGCAAGTCCAGCAAACCCGGCAAGCGCCAAACCCGCCGCATGCAAGTTGCAGTCGCGCAAGAGGAAGGTCGCGCACAGGAGCCCGCCGAGAAGGAGCAGCAGCGTGGCCGCGGCACTGCCCGCGCCGGCTCCGAGTTCGAACGTCGACGAGGACAAAGCGGCGGCCACGGCGGCGGCGGACGCGGCGATGGGCTCGTGGAGAAAATCGCGGCTCTCCTGGCGTGCGTGCGCGGGCGGCCGCAATTGCACGATAATCTGCGCAGCCAAGCGTCCGACCAGAGCGACGGCAAGCGCGCACAGAACCGCCGAAGCGAGATTGGAGCGAAGGGCGGCGTCGCCGAGGGGAAGAAAGTCGGCCGCGCGCATGGCCAGTAAGGCGAAGGGAAGCCGATGCGTACTAGTGTCGAGCGAAAGGCCGGCCGCGACCAGAGGCGCCACCTCGACGCGGCCAAGGCCGAGTGGAACGGCCAGGGCATAGAGCACCAGCGCTCCGGCGAAGAGCGCCGGATCGAGCTGCGGCCAAACCCGGCCTGGGACAACCCTGGTCATGCCCAGGGATCAGAAGCGAAACCGGCCCGGAAGTCGAGAATCTCGTGTGGTGGTGTCCGCGAGCTAGCTCGTGCGCGCCATGGCGAGGGCGCGCGCGTAGCGGCGATTCACTTCGTGCCAGTTGATGTTGTCGAAGAAGGCGTCGACATACTTGGCGGCGGCGGCGCCGAAGTCCATTTGATAGGCGTGTTCGTACATGTCCATGACCAGCAACGGCGCGCCGAACGCCATCTGCTGCGTATGATTTCCCGACCAGTACACGCGCAGGTCGTTCGAATGGAAATTGTAGTCGAGAACCACCCAACCGCTGCCACCCGACAGGCTCATGCCAGTAGCGCGAAAAAGTTCCTCCCAGCGGCCAAGGCCGCCAAAGCCGTCGCCTAGCGCCGTGGCGATGGCGCCATCCGGCTTGCCGTTGCCGCCCAAATTGCCAAAGTAATGTTCGTGCAAGACGAGCGAGTTGGTGTAGGTTAGCTCGCGCTCGCGCAGACCCGCCACGAGGTACCCTGGCGTATCCTTAGCGAATGCGCGAGAGTTCATCCTCAACCTTGTTCAGATTGGTGATGGCGGCGGCATAGTTATTGTCGTGGTGGGAGACCACCATGCGCTCGGATAGTCCCTTCAGTTTCTTCGCATCGAACGGCAGGGGTACTACCGCATGCTTGCCCAGCGGCACGCCAGCCGGCATCGGCCGCTTGCCTTCGCCGCGCGCGGCGGATTCGCCCACCATGCCCATCAGGGCCAGCGCGCCACCAGTCTGCACCAGAACGTCTCTTCGACTGATCATCCTGCCCTCCATGTCAGTTGTCGGACGTTCGCCTTGCTAGGCCACACCCATCCCATCGGATGCCACGGCAGAGCAATGGTGACGCACCAATCGTCGCTCAGATCGCCGGTTTTCGCGCCACTGCCTTGAAGAAAGTGTGGCAGAAGGTGCCATCCTCTTCGGCGCTGCGTTTGAGGTCCGCGATGCCCTCGTCCCAGGACGCTTGGTCGATAAGCCCCAAGCGCAAGGCGGGCTCGGCGGCACTCTCGACCATGGCGATGAAAGTCTTGCGGGTGAAGCCGTCGACCCAACCCGGACGGCTGCTGTCGGCGTAGACAAAACGCGGCGAAACTTGTACGTCCGCGCAGCCACTCGCGCGCAAGAGCGGAAAAAGCCGGCGCCCAATCAGCGCGTCTCCTCCCGCCGCGGCCTGCGCCTGGTTCAGGCATTCGATGGTGCGTTCGGCGCGCGGACTCTGCGGATGAAAAAGGGCCGAACCGTGGTCGCCCTCGATGACCGTCAAGGAACCGCCTGGTCGCAACACGCGCAGAAGCGCGCGCAGGGCGTCCTCCGGCCGACGCAAATGCTCCAGCACGAAACATACGAACGCGTGATCGAAACTGGCTTCCGCGAAGGGCAGCTCGAACAGATCCGCCGTCTGAAACTCGACGTTGCCGAGGCCTTCCTTGGCGATCGCCGCGCGGGCCAGCGCCAACGACTCGGACGACAGATCCACGCTGACAAGGCGTGCCTCCGGACTTCGCCGGGCCAGGATGCGGGTTTGCGCGCCCACCCCGCATCCCGCCTCCAGCACCCGGCTACCCGCCGGATAGTGCGTGTCGTGATGAAGCAACTCCGCCAGCGTGCCAGCTTGATCCGCCAGCCGCGTTGCCTCGATTTCCGAGTAGCCGTGGACGTAATTCCGCAATGTCACGCCGGCCACTGTAGCGCATGATCGGCGGTTCAAGACTCAAGGAAATCGATTGGACTTGGCCTATCTCCACCTATGGGCAGGTCGCAAAGGGATCGACCATGCTCTCGGAACGCGCCTTGGCCGAAACCTGACAAGACCCTCCGACGCCGGGTGCCAGGAATCTGACGAGGAATCCTTGCTGGAATATTCCCGTTGGCCAGCGGCTTGTCCTACGCATGAGACTCCTCTGGCTTCGACCAACGTTGCTTGCCGCGGCTTTTCTTCTCGTCGGATGCGATCACGTCACCAAGCACTTCGCAAAGGCCGAACTCGAGGCCGGGCCGCCGCACACCCTCGCCGCGGGAATCCTGGAACTCAAGTACGCCGAAAACACCGATTCGGGTTTCAACCTCCTGCGCTGGGTGGCTCCCGAGGTTCGCCCCCCCTGCTCACCTTTGTGCAACTCACGGGAGGACTGGCCTTTCTGATTTTCTGCCTGCGGCGCCACATTTCCTGGCCCGCACGCTCCGCGCTGCTACTGCTCGCGGCCGGAGCCTTTGGCAATGGGCTGGATCGCCTATTCCGCGGCCATGTGGTCGACTTCATCCACCTGACCCATTGGCCGGTCTTCAACGTGGCAGACGTCTACATCACCGTAGGAGGGATCCTGCTTCTGCTCAAATTGAGACCTGTCAGGAACTGGCACTGAGGCCGCGCCCGCAAGCCGGTCAGGTCACGCCCGCTCGTCCCTGAGCCTAGACCCATTGGCCATTGACGTCACACCCGTATCCTAGTGCAGCCATACCCGCATGCCGGGAACCCGCACCCCGATGCATTGCGTGTTCCCAGCCCGTCTGCCAGTGACCGCCACCCGATGTCCAGGGAGCCCATGCCCGACCGCCAGTAAAACCACCCTGCCGAGGGAGGCACCCCATAACCCATCGACCCTGATGCCAAACCCGTGCTCCTCAATGCCATACCCGTCCGTTGGGAAGGCCACCCCGCCTGACCACGGATGGATCGGCAAGTCGGCAAGGCCGATGCTGCCGCGGGTCAAGATGCACTTATCGCCCGCAACGACCGTGCCGATATCTCGGTAGTAGGCGTTGAGGCGAAGGGGGAATCGTCATGGAAATTGGAAGCGCGACTTCCGTGGGAGAAGTTCGCTCCGCGGCGGGCCAAGCACGAGGCGTCGCGGTTGCTCCACCATCTCCGTCGGTGCGGGTGAGCGCCGCGGACACCAGTCGGATGGCGGACATGGCGCGAGCCGTGCAGGGCAACGCCCGCACCATGCGCATCGTCCGTTTGGCACACATTGAGGATGCCATTCGCGCCGGGGACTATCAGCCGAGCGCGAGTCAGGTGGCGAACTCGTTGCTGGATGCGGCTGAGATCGATGGCCACATGCAAGCGCTCCTGGGCCGCTAGCTCGTGGACAGCCCCAGGCCCGTTCCCTTGCCGATGCCCTTGGTGGTGAAGAACGGTTCGAAGATTCGCGTCTGCGTCTGTTCGTCCATTCCACAGCCAGTGTCGGTAACCGCGAGCAGGACGTAGGGCCCGACCCATGCACCTACTCATGCACCATCGATGGGCAGCCGAATGGTGAACGTCGTCCCCTTGCCAACTTCGCTTTCGAAGCTCAATGTGCCGCCGTGCTTGGACACGACGATGGAGCGCGCGATGGCCAAGCCCTGGCCCGTGCCCGTGCCAACCTCCTTGGTGGTGAAGAAGGGCTCGAAGACGCGTCGGCGGATTGCCTCGGGAATTCCAGATCCCGAATCGGCAATATCGATGCGCGCCAGGTTGCCTTCCCGTGAAGTCCTGATTCGTATCGTGCCCATGGCTCCGTCCTTCCTCACCACGTCACCGATGGCGTGGGTCGCGTTGACGATGAGCTCCAGGAAGACTTGGTTCAGCTGGCCCACCTGGCAAACCACGAGTGGCAAATCGCCGAATTCGGTTGTGACCTCGGCCACGGATGCGTATTCGTGCCTGGCGACAACAAGCGTGGTCCGCAATGTATGGTTCAAGTCAACGGGCGATCTTTCCCGTCGGTCGGCCTCGGCGAACTCCTTCATCGACGCCACGATGGTCGCAATGCGGGAGATTCCCTCCATGCAACTTGCGAAGCTGGTGGGGACATTGGCATCGAGGTAGGCCAGGTCGACATCCTCCTCGATGCGCCCAAGTTCGCTCGCCAGCACCTGCCCCGCGCCGCTCGTTTCAAGGACAAGGGCTTCCACGGCGATCCGATACTGCCCGATGAGTTTCTGGTAGCCGGCAAATGCCTCCTTCAAGAAATGGAGCCCATCGCCAACAAACTGGGCCGGCGTGTTGATCTCGTGGGCGATACCCGCCGCAAGCTGGCCAACAGCTTGCAGCTTTTCGGCCTGGACGAGCTGATTCTTCGCGGTCGCGAGTTCGTGAAACCGCTCTTCCAGCTCCTCTTTCGCGACAAACAGCTTCGCCGAGGTCGCGGCAAGCCGGGCGTGATTTGTCTCCAGTTGCGCCGTCCGTTCGGACACCAGGCGCTCCAGGACCTGGTTCTGCTCTTCCTGTTGCAGCTGCTGGCGAAGCACCTCGCCAAGCTTCCGCGCGGCCTTCATTCTCAAGTACCACGCGAGGATGTAGGCGACCAAAAACCCGCGAAGGCCGAGGACGGTGAGATGAACCTGAGCACTCTTTTGCAGCAGGTCTGTTCGAGCGAAATCGTCTTGGTCCGCGCCACCGATATTGGCCTCCAGAATCCCGCTGCAATGCCGATCGATCTCGGCGAAAAGAGATCGAGCCTCGTCCTCGGTCTCCGCTCGCGCGGCCGTGCCACAGATGCGATGGATAAGCCCGGCCCAAGCGATGAGGTCGGCATTGAGATCAAGGCGTGCTTGCCGATCGGCCGATGAAAGGCCAATCCCTCTTGTGAAGTCCTGTAGTGACCGTCCCAGAGCATCCGTTCGTGCTTCGATGTCTTTCGCCAGTCTTGGCCAATCCGCAGGTGGTGCCAGCCATCGCTCTAGCACTGCAACATAGATCTTCCGTGCATCACGTCGCAGACTGGTCAGAGGTCCAACGCTTTTTCGCTGCTTCGAAATGCGTTCGGCGAGTCTCAGCCTATCCTTGTCGAGAGAATTCTCCACCACCGCAAGGACCACCAGGCCAGCAACCGTGAGGAGGATCGGCAAAGCAGCGACGTACAGCATACATCGCGCGCGCGTGAGCTGTTCGGACGATTGATTGGATGTGGATGGCGTCACACCCCACCCTTCGAAGCGTCGCTGTCCCCGATGGGCAGGCGGATCGTGAACGTGGTTCCCTTGCCGACCTCGCTTTCGAACATCAGGGTGCCGCCGTGCTTGGACACCACGATGGAGCGGGCGATGGCCAGGCCCTGACCTGTGCCTTTGCCGACTTCCTTGGTGGTGAAGAAGGGTTCGAAGACGCGCTGGCGGATTGCCTCCGGAATGCCCGCCCCTGTGTCGGCGATATCGATGCGGGCCAAGCCCCCTTCTTGCGAGGTGCGTATTCGAATCGTGCCCTTGCGGCCACTTTGCCTCACCACATCCCCAATGGCATGGGCGGCGTTGACGATGAGATTCAGGAAGACCTGGTTCAAATCGCCTACGTGACAAAACACGGGCGGCAAGTCGCCGAATTCGGTCGCGACGTCGGCCACGTATTTGTATTCGTTCCTGGCGATGTTGAGCGTGGTCTGTAGGGCCCGGTTCAGATCGGCGGAAACTTTTTCCTTTTGATCGGGATGCGCGAACTCCTTCATCGCCCGTACGATGGTCGAAATGCGCGAAACGCCGTCTAGGCAGCTGTCGAAGCTGGCCGGTGCATTCGCGTCGAGGTAGGGCAGGTCGATGTCGTTCTCTATCTCACGAATCTGGCCGATGAGCGTCTCATGCCCGCCCGCCTTTTCAAGCGTCTCCACGGCAAGGCGATACTGTCCGACCAGCCGCTGATAGCCCGCGAAGGCCTCCTTTAAGAAGTGCACGCCGTCGCCGACGTACTGGGCGGGGGTGTTGATCTCGTGGGCGATGCCCGAGGCGAGCTGACCGACCGCCTCGAGTTTGCGCGCCTGTTCCAACTCGATCTCGATTTGTTTCTGATTGGTGATGTCCTCGAACACCGTCACGAAGTAGTCGAGCTGGCCGCTCTCGCTTCTCACCTGTGCCACGACAAGCTTGATCCAGATGACTTTGCCGTCCTTGCGGAGATAGCGCTTCTCCCTCGAATAGACGGACAACTCGCCCGAGCGAAGCGCCCGACGCGCGTCGAGGTCAGGGGCCAGGTCGTCAGGATGCGTAATGTCCTGGAAGCGCAATCCAGTCAGTTCGTTGGCGGTGTAGCCAAGGATGTCGCACAAGCGGCGGTTGACCCGGAAGAATTTCCCCTCGGGCTCGACCATGGCCATGCCAACGGCAGCTTGCTCGAAAGTTGCTTCGAACCGGCGCTCGCTCGAGCACAACTCCTCGTGCATTCGCTCCTGCTCGACCATGGTCTCGTGCAGGCGGATCTGCGTGCGCACGCGCATGCGGACCTCGTCCATGTCGAAGGGTTTCTTGATGTAGTCTACGGCGCCCGCCGAGATTCCCTCCTTCACATCGTCTTCCGATATTCTGGCCGTGACCAGCGCGACGGGAATGTGGGCCGTCCGTGGATCCCGCCTCAGATGGCGGCACAGCTCGAAACCGTTCATGCCAGGCAACTCCACATCCAGGAGAATCATGCACGGCAAGCTCTCCCGAAGGGCAGCGAGGGCCGGCGCCGCGTCCTCGGCGGTGAGCACATCGAAGCCGTCCCGAGCCAGGATCTCCGTGAAAGTGCGCAGGACCTGAATGTCGTCGTCGACCACCAAGACGGTGTGGCGCGCGTGGGATGGGGAGTGGACGATGGGCAACAGTGGCTCGCCCGCCGCGCTCAGAACGCGCAGACTCTCGGGATTATCGTCTGCAATGAGAACGCTGCTGCCTGGCACATGATCCGTCACCCTACTCCTCCTCTCACCGGCACACGGCGTCTCGAATGCCGCCGCACGCTGTATTTGCACTCGACACTTCCCACAATACCTTGAGTCACCGCAGGGAAGCCGAAGCCGGGCTCGGCGCGGCTCAAGCCTTGGCCATTTCCGCCGATTCGCCACCCCACGGCATGATGTCGAAAAGAGGCTTGGCGGATGGTCGACCGCGAGGGATTTGGGAAAGCATGGAACAGACTGCAAGCACACTGAAACGGATCCTGTTCGTGGACGACGATCCCAACGTCCTTTGCGGCCTTCGCAATGTGCTGCGGACCAAGCGCCGTGAATGGGTGATGATCTTCGCGATTGGCCCCGAGGAGGCGCTCGTCCAACTCGGCAAGGCCTCCTTCGATGTCGTGGTCAGCGACATGCGCATGCCACGCATGGACGGCGCAACCTTGCTGGCCAAGGTGAAGGCGATGCAGCCATGGGCGGTGCGCATGATTCTTTCAGGGCAGACCGAGCTCGAAAGCACGATGAAGTCGGTCTTCGTCGCCCACACGTTCCTTTCCAAGCCTTGCGACCCAGCCTTGCTCCAGAGCGTGGTCGACCGGGCCTGCCGACTGAACAGCACCTTGCGCAGCGATGAACTGCGTGCGATCGCCGGCAAGGTCGAGATGCTTCCGTCGGCGCCCAAGACCTACGTCGCCCTCAATGCGGCGATGGCGGTTCCGACATGCAGTGTCGCCACGCTTGTCCAAATCATCGAACGCGACGTCGGCCTATGCGCGAAGCTTCTCCAGCTTGTCAACTCGGCCTTCTTCGGCTTGCCCAAGAGGATCTCCTCGCTCAACGAAACGGTCACCTACCTCGGGATGACAACCATCAGAAATCTCGCGTTGGCACTTGAAACCTTTTCATCGGCCGCAGAGGACTCCGGCCTTTCGGAAGCAAAACTTGCGGCTCTCCAGGCCCACTCCCTTCTCACCGGTCAGATTGCGCGACAAATCGAGGCGAAGATCGCGAAGAAGGAAGAAGGGGCATTCCTGGCCGGCGTGCTACATGAGGTTGGGTGGTTGGTGAACGTGAGGAACACACCCGACCTCGACGCCAGCGCTCCAAGCGAGCGTGCGTTGCTCGGCGCCTATTTGCTTGGCTTGTGGGGACTACCCCACGCCATCATGGAAGCCGTCGCCTATCACAAAGGGCCGCATCTCATCGTACATTCCACCTTCGAGCTGGTGGACATCGTCCACATCGCCGACCACCTCGCGACCGAACTGCGCGGGGCTGGAAGCGACGATGGAAAATTGGATCCGGTCTATCTCTCCCGCATAGGCATCGACGAAACGCAAATCGAGGGCATGCGAGCGATGGCGGAAAAGATTGCGGAAACAGCTCCCGAAGGTTCAGAGAAAAAGACAACGGGCGAAAGCAGAGAGGAACAGCCATGACTGAAAAACCCCACATCCTGTGCGTCGACGATGAACCCAAAGTGCTGGACGCACAGGAATACAGCTTCGACGGCCAGGACTCGCCCGCCGGCGCTCCACGCGGAGAGTCCATTCCTTTGGGCGCCCGGGTTCTCAAGGTGGTGAGCGACTACGATTTCCTCGAAGCGGGCGGGGCCTCTGCCGGTGCGGCGATCAGTATCTTGCCGGGCCGCAAGGGCCGCTACGATCCAAAATTGCTCGTCGCCCTTGGTCGCGTGAAAAACAAGGCAGCTCCGGGCGTAGGCGAGATTAAACTGGCGGCGCTTCAAGCGGAAATGCTTCTCGTCCAGGACGTCGTGTCAGCGACGGGCACGCTCTTGGTTCCTCGTGGCCACGAAGTCACGGAAGCTATCTTGACGCGTCTTCGCGGGCTGGAGCCCGGCAGCGTGCGAGAGCCCCTGCTAGTTTTGGGCGCCTGAAAGTCAATCCCCAACCTGCACGGAAGTTGACGAAGAGCACTCGGGCCGGTATCCCGAGAGCAGTGCAAATGGTTCTCGGACGCAGCAGCATCGTCTCCACGCTTGGGCGGGCGTTGCGCGGGCCTGCCGTGGCCATCGGGAACTTCGATGGCGTACACCTCGGCCACCAGGCCTTGCTCGCGGAGGCGCGGCGGGTGGCTGGCGCGTCGGGGGGCGAAGCCGTGGCCATGACCTTCGATCCGCACCCCGCGCGCTTTTTCGCGCCTAAGCTCGCACCGCCCGTGCTGACCTCGCTCGATCGAAGGGGCGAGCTTCTGCGCGACGCGGGCGCGGACGTGGTGCTGGTCGAACCCTTCACCGCCGATCTGGCCAGCATGACTGCCGAGGATTTCATCGAAAGGTGCTGGGTCAGGACTTGGGCGCCCGTCACATTGTCGTGGGCGCGGACTTCAGCTTCGGCAAAGGCCGGCGCGGCAACGCCGACCTGCTGACCAGCGTGGGCCGCCGGCTGGGCATCGGCGTCTCCATCGTTCCGCAGGTCACGGCCAGTGGTTTGGTGTGCTCGTCGACCAAGATCCGCGAGTTCGTGCTCGAAGGGCGTGTCGAAGGCGCCTTGCTGCTTCTGGGACGGCCATTCGAAATCGACGGCACGGTGGTGCGCGGGGCCGGACGCGGTCGCACCCTAGGCGTGCCCACCGCGAATCTCGCCCCCGACGGCGACATCATCCCCAAGCCCGGCGTCTACGCGGCCCGCGCGCGGAGAATCGACGGTGGCTCGAACTGGTTCGCGGCGGCGGTGAGCATCGGCAACAACCCCACCTTCGCCAAACCGGGCGACCCCGAACTGCTCATCGAGGCGCACCTCCTCGACTTTCAGGGCGACCTCTACGACGACCGCTTGCGCCTGGCCTTCGTCGCCCACCTGCGCGAGCAGCGACGATTCTCCGCGGTGGATGCGCTGGTAGCCGAGATCCAGCGCGACATCGCGCGCACCAGGGAGATCTGCACATGACCTCTGACCATCTCTTCGAAACCGAAACCATGGCCGAGTTGTGCGCGCGCCAGGGCCGTTTGAGCGAGGCGATTTCCATCTACCGCTCGCTCGCGGAAAGCGCGGCCGACGCCTCGACGCGAACGCGGGCGCAGGCGCGGCTTTCGAGCTTGGAATCCACCTGGCAGCCCCTGCGCGAAACCGAAGTTCCGCCGGCCGATCTTGCTTTGCCCGCCGTGCCTGGCGTGACCGTGCTCGTGGGCGAGGATCAAATCACGCTAGCCTGGGCGCTGCCCAGCGACACCTCGCCGCTCGCGCTCGACCTTCTCGTGTTGCAGAAGACCGGCGCCGGCATCGAGGCGCAGAAAAAGCTACTGCCCCTCGCAACGCCATCCGGCCGCTTGGGCCTTGCCGTCCCTGCGGTCCATTCCGCGGTCGCTGCCGCAGGCACCGTCAGCAACGGCCACTTCGTGCCCCTGGCGCGCTCCCAGGTTTTGGCGATGCCGTGATCGTCTCTCCGAGCTGAAGCCCTTTCACGAGGGGCCCGCGCCCCCTATGATGGGGGATCCGTGACTACGACGCGGCTTCCCGGTAATGGCGACAAGGCCCCCATTTTCATCCCCGGCGGGGATGCGGCCGTGTTGTGCCTGCACGGGTTCACCGGCACGCCGTACGAAGTCGCGCCGCTGGCGCGCGCGCTGGGCAGCGCGGGTTTCACGGTTTCGGCTCCACTGCTCGCGGGCCACGGCCAGGATGCGCGCGCCCTGGCAAACACGCATTGGCAGGACTGGCTGGCTTCGGCGGAGCAGGCCCTTGACGGGCTGCGCGCTGCCACGAACGGGGCACGCGTGGCCATCGTAGGCTTTTCCATGGGTGGGCTTTTGGCCCTGCGCCTGGCCCGCCTGCGGCCAGGCTGCGTCTCGGCTTTGGCGGTGCTGTCGGCTCCGCTGCGCCTGCCTGGCTGGCAAATCGCCGTGGCGCGCGCGTGGATGCGCTTGCCCGCCTTCTTGCGCCAGGGCAGACTGGCTACCGTCCGCAAACGCGGAGGTAGTGACGTGACCGACGACAACGTACGTTCCGAAAACCCCAGCCTGGCCGAGATGCCCATGGCTGGAATCGTCGATCTGGTCGCGCTTGGCGAACTCGTGCGGCATGAGCTTGGCCATATCCACGCGCCCGTGCTGGTGGCGCACGGCGAGCGCGACCGCACCGTGCCCCTGCGCGCATCCTACGAATTGGTGGGCAGCATCGGCTCGGACGTCGTCGAGCGCGTCTGGCTCCCCCGCTCGGGCCATCTCATCGGCGTGGATGTCGAACGCACGCAACTCTGCGAGGCCTTGGTGCGTTTCATCGCCAAACATCATTCCACATCGACATCGATCAAGGCCGCCAGCAACGACGGGCATGTGGCATGAGCGAGCCTCTCATTCTTGCCATCGACCAGGGGACCACCGGCACGACCGTGCTGGTGCTCGACGCGCACATGGAGATCCGCGGCAAGGGGTACAGCGAGCTGCCGCAAGACTACCCCGCGCCAGGCAGGGTCGAGCATGACCCAGAGGCCGTCTGGCGCTCGGTCCTGACCGCGACCGCGACCGCGCGTGCCGAGGCGAAAACCGGCGACATCGTCGCTGTCGGTGTCACCAACCAGCGCGAAACCGTGGTGATGTGGGACCGCGCCACCGGCCGCCCGGTCGCGCCGGCCATCGTCTGGCAAGATCGGAGAACCGCGGATCGCTGCCAGGCGTTACGCCAGGCGGGACACGAACCCGCCTTCCAACGCAGCACGGGCTTGCTCTTCGATCCGTACTTCTCGGGCACCAAGATCGCTTGGCTGCTCGAAAACACCCCCGGCCTGCGCGCGCGCGCCCTGGCCGGCGAGATCGCCTTCGGCACCGTGGACAGCTTCCTGGTGTGGCGCCTGTCGGGTGGCGCGAGCCACATCACCGACGTGTCCAACGCCTCGCGCACCCTGCTTTTCGATCTCAACACCTTGAACTGGAACCCCGAGCTTTGCCGTGTGCTCGACGTTCCCGATCGGATTCTCCCGCGCGTGGGACCTTCCTCGGGCGCTCTGGCCAGCGTGCGCGGCGTGGATGGGATCGCCGACGGCACCCCCATCGCCGGCATCGCCGGCGACCAGCAGGCCGCCTTGTACGGACAAGGCTGTTTCTCGCGCGGCGACGCCAAGTGCACCTTCGGCACCGGCTCTTTCCTGCTGCTCAACGTCGGCGGGAGCCCGGTTCCGTCCAACCAACGCCTGCTCGCGACCTTGGCCTGGCAAACCGCGGCCGGCACCCGCTACGCCCTCGAAGGCAGCGCCTTCGTGTCCGGCGCCCTCGTGCAGTGGCTGCGCGAGGGCCTCGGCATCATCGCCGACAACGCCGAGGCCGAGAGCCTGGCGGCCTCGGTGCCCGACGCGGGCGGCGTGACCATCGTGCCGGCGCTGGCCGGCCTGGGGGCTCCGCACTGGCGGCCCGAGGCGCGCGGGATCATCTGTGGCATCTCGCGCGGCACCACCAAGGCGCACATCGCCCGCGCGGCGCTGGAGGCGATGGCCATGCAGAATGTCGAGCTGGTGCGAGCCATGGAGCTTGACGCCGGCTACGCCATCACCTCCTTGCGCGTCGACGGTGCCGCGGCCAATAATGATCTCCTCATGCAGCTGCAAGCCGATCTGCTCGGTGCCACCATCATCCGCCCCGCCATGGTCGAGTCCACGGCGCTCGGCGTGGGCCTGCTCGCGGCTCACGGCATCGGGCTGTGCAAACCGGAAGACATGCAGCCAAACTTGAACGTATCCACCTTCCAACCCCGCATCGGCCCGGCCGAACGCGAGCAGGCGCTGACCCGCTGGCGCGAGGCCTTGGCAAGAGTCTGAAGTGGCGCTTTCCACCAAGACCAGACCCGATGGGTCGCACCAATTTCTTCCCGTGGCGCTTCGCCTGGAGGCCGCGGCGGCCAGCCATGCCGGCATGGTGCGTGAGATCAACGAGGACGTGTACGGCATTTTTCCCGACGAGCGGCTCTACGTGCTGGCGGACGGCATGGGAGGCCGCGCCGCGGGCGAAATCGCCGCGCGCATTGCCGTGGATGTCCTTGAACGCTTCTGTCGGGAACATTGCGCCTCCCCGCCCGAAACCTGGCCTTTTCCCCTCGACCCGCGTTTTTCGAGAGCGGTCAATCTCTTGCGCGTGGGCCTCAAGCTGGCCAATCGGCAAATCCTGGAAGCGGCGCAAGGGAACCCGGCCTGGTACCGCATGGGCGCGACCATCGCGGCCCTGGCTTTCGACGAGGATCACCTGGTGGCGGCACATGCTGGAGACGTCCGCGTGTATCGCTTCCGCGATGGCGGCATGTCGCGCCTGACCCGCGACCATTCCGTCCTCGAAGAGATGAAGCTAGCCCGCCCCAACCTGCCGACCGAGGAACTCGACGCCTTGGTCAATCGCAACGTCATCACGCGCGCTCTCGGCAGTCGGCCCGAAGTGGAGCCAACCGTGTACGTCAACTCCTTCGCCGACGGGGATCTCTACCTCCTGGCTTCGGATGGCGTGTGGAGCACGGTGCCCGACGATACCCTTGGCGGCATCGTGCTGGGGCAGGCCGACCTCGAAACGGCCTGCTACGCCCTCATCGACGCCGCCAATCAGGCGGGCGGCCCGGACAATGCCACCGCGATCCTGGTTCGCGTGCGCCGATGAATCGGAGACTGGTCGGCAAGAAAACCCTGGTCTGCGTTGGGCCCGGGGGCGTGGGAAAAACCACGACCGCCGCGGCCCTGGGCGCCATCGGCGCGCGCAACGGGCTGCGCACCTTGGTGTGCACCATCGATCCCGCGCCCCGCCTGGCCGACGCCCTCGGAGTTCCCAACCTGGGCGCCAAACCCGCGGCGGTCGCACCCGCCACCGCCGCCGCGCTGGGCATCGCCAACGCGGATCTGCTGCACGCCATGCGCGTCGACCCGGTCGCCGCCTTCGCCCATCTGGTCGACGAACAAGTCGCCGATCCCGAGCTGCGCGCGCGCATCTTCTCCAGCTCGCTCTACCGACACGTCACCACCGACCTCACCGGCTCGCAGGAATACGCCGCCACCCTCGCCCTCTACGAACTTCGCCGCGACGGTGGCTACGACCTTGTCGTGCTCGACACCCCGCCCACCGCCAACGCCCTCGAATTCCTCGAAACGCCCCAGCGCCTGGCCGAGGCCATCGCCAGCCCCGCGGTGCAGTGGTTCGCCCGCCCGGATCCGCACCAGAGCCGCTTCTCGCTCAAGCGCCTGGGCGTCGGCGGCGCCAGCATCTTGCGGCGAGCCGGCAAGCTGATGGGCAGCAAGTTTCTCGACGATCTCGGCGCATTTCTCCTCGACATCCGCGAGGTGCTGGGCAGCTTCCTCGCCCGCGCCCGCGAGATCGAAGCGGTGCTCAAGCAGCCGGATGTGGGATTCGTCCTGGTCATGACCCCGGAAACCGCGGCGGTGAACGAAGCCATGTTTTTCGCGCGCCGCCTGCGCGAAAGCAGATCGCCCTTGTGCTGGTACATCGTCAACCGCGTGCTCGACGAGCCGGAGTCGTGCACGGAAGAAGACATGCGCGGCCTGCTCGCAAGCCTGCCCGAGGTGGCGAACGACGATGTGAACCGCGCGGCCGCCAAGCTCGCCCACCTGGCCGCGTACATGGGCAAGATCGCGCACGCCCAAGCGCGAGAGATCGAACGCCTGGCGCGCGAGTCTCCCGGCGTGGACATCACCACCGTGCCGCTTCTGCCTCACGACGTATCCAACATCGACTCGCTCAAGGCCATCGCCGATCGTCTCGAAAACGCGTAGGCCATGCTGCATGCCGCCAAGCAGGCTGGCCGCAACCGGGTGTGCCTCCCATCCTCGGGCATTCGCGCTCGTAAATCCGAATCTGTGCCTGACCGCCAGGTTGTGGTAGGGGTAGTGCCTCGATGACCCGGGAGCAGGCTTCCGACGACGCCGCAAAAGCCGCCGCGCGCGCGGCCGGCTGGCCGTGGCTGTTTGCCCTGCTCCTGTGCCTGGCTGGCTTGGTCCTCTCGATCCTGCTCGAGCAGATCCACTACAAGACCCATACCGACCCATCGTTTCACAGCTTCTGCGGCATCGACCGCACGGTGAACTGCGAAATCGTGGCACGCAGCCCCTACTCCGTGCTCTTCGGCGTGCCCATGGCGAGCTGGGGGATTTTCGGCTACGTGCTCGCGGCGGCGGTGTCGTTGTGGGGAGCCGTCAGTCGTCGGCGGCGAGCCATCGCGGGCTACGGCGTGTACCTGGGTTTCGCTTTCCTGTCGACCAGCGCGGTGTTGGGAACGATTTCCGCCGTCCTCGTCACGGCCGTGTGCATTTTGTGCCTGGCCACCTATGTGGTGAACCTGCTCTTCCTTGCCTGCATGCTTTTCGCGGCTCGGCCCTTGCGCGCGGCCCTGGCCGAACCCTTCCGCGCCCTGCGCGCGCGCCCCCTGCGCTGGCTCGCGATCATCATGCTGCTCGCCGGAGCGGCGGTGGCCCTTGTCGAAGCACATCCCTCCTATTGGAATGACCATCCGCAAGCCACCCGTTCGCACCCCACGGCCCCCACCCTGCCCACGGGCATCGAGCCGGGCGGCGGACACTTCATCGGCGCCGAGAAGCCGGCCGTCACCGTCATCGAGTTCAGCGACTACGAGTGCCCCTATTGCCGGCAGGCCCACACGCAACTGCGCTCCATGCTCGAACGCTTTCCCAAGCTTCTGCGCGTCGTGCACCGGCACTACCCGCTCGACCTAAGCTGCAATTCCTCGCTCAAGTCGCCCATGCACAAGAACGCATGCTTCGCCGCCATGCTCGCCGAATGCGCCGGCCTGCAGAACCGCTTCTGGCAAGCCAACGACTACCTCTTCGCCGAGGCGCGCGTGCTGCATTCACGGCCCAACAGCGAGATCGCGCGCGACCTCGGCCTCGACATGGCCGCCCTTGAAACCTGCCTACGCGAACAGGGCCCGCGCGCCGTCGCCTTTGACGTGGACGAAGGCAACCGCCTGGACATCCAAGGCACGCCCACCTTCTTCATCGCGGGCAAGACCTACACCGGCCAATTGCCCCCGTGGCTACCCGGCCGCCTCGAGGCCGCTGCTGCCGGCAAGGACAGCGGCGCGGAGTAGGCGAATCAATTCACAACATCAATGGTCATGTCGCCGACGCGCCCACGCCTCCCGTATCAACAACGCAGCCAAGACGACGAGGTAGATCCAGGCAATCCGGCCGAGCAGCGCCTGCGGCGCGCGCCAGGCGCCCACTTTGTCCGAATCGGCGAAGTGCCAGGGAAAGCCTCGGTTCCAGTAGTGGTACACGCTGAACATGAAGGCTCCGCCGAGAAGGTTGTAGACGATGCCACCTGCGGGCCCCAGCAAGAACGAAGCAATCGCTAGCCAGGCCAGGTATTGAATACCGAAGCCAGGCGTAAGCAGCATGAAGATTAAGAAGGCCCAACCGATCGAGCCAAGCAGGGAGCGCGCGCGGGTCACGTCATCGGACGATCGGTGGAGCCAAGCCAGCGCAATTGCACGCACCATGATCGCAAGCCCGATCGCTTGCTTGAGTCGCGACGCCGTCTTGAGCGACGTCATGTCCGGCAGACCGCTCCCGCACAGCTCGCCAAGTCCCCAGATGCCTCTGAGCCCGCCGTACTCAAATACGTTCTTCTTCATGAATGGGTACGCCATCCACACGTGATAGCCGTATCCAGCCGCCACGACGGCGATGAGAGCAAGGCCGAAGCGCGCCTTGTCCGCGATGGTGCGCGGATGAAAGAAGAAGACCGGCACGACAATCAGCGGAACCAGCTTGACGTTAACCGCCAAGCCAAGACACAGACCGGCCACGATGGGCGACTTGCCGATGAGCAGACGATCGGCGGCGAGCAGGACCAAGCACATGAATACCGGATCGGAATTGCCGTGAAAACCGCTGACCATGACCAGGATTGGGCTCAGCGCCACGCCAGCAGCACAAATCAGCGCCCGGCGTTCGTCCCACGCATGGCGAATCAGCCGAAAGACAACGATGGTGCTCACGACGTCCGCGACGATGGCCGGCAAACGAATGAGAAATGGAAAACCATTCGGCGCATGCGGCACGAGCGGGCTCAGCACGCGCAGAAGGCCGCTCATGAGCGGCGGATGGTTGTAGTACCAAATGTCGCGGTAGATCGTGACCGAGCCGTGCGCCACGATGTAGTCCATGAACGTGTTCCAATAGCGCACGTCGTTGGTGCCAATCGTCGTCAGCGCCAGCCAAAGCTTGAAAGCCGTAGCGAGCGCCAGCGGCAAGCCCACGATGAGAAGGCGCCGCCTTCCCTCCGTGCTGTCGAAGAGCCGACGGATGGAGATCGGTAGACTGAGCCAATGCATGCGCCACGCACTCTACATGCAAGCCGCGGCATGGAGGAAGCGAACTCGATTCATCACCAAGGGTAGTTCCGCAGGATCCGAAAGAACACCACGATGACCATCACACGATAGGGCGCCGGTCCGGTCCTTGCGCCGAGCTTGGACGCGTGAAACGATGTCTGGGTGACCATCAACCCGGAGACCACCGCGTGCGCTCTCTACAAGCGAGCGCGGACCTTGTACAAACAAGGCTATCCCTATCGCGCTCGGCGAGCATTCATGGAGTGTCGCTGGCTCGCCACCACCGAGCCTTCGGGCAGGGTCCGCTCCAAGCACTACGCCAAGCTCTGCGCCACCGACTCCGCCCTCATTGGCTTCCAATTGCCATAGTGAAGACTGGCCTTGCCCTCCATTCCCCACCGAGGGTAGTTCAGCAGGATCCCCACCGTCCGGAATTCGGATGCGGTTCCTGCTATGCGCAGGACTTCATCCGCGTTCCCCAAATACCTTGAGATCTGGGACACCGAATCGCAGAATTCTGATGCGTCATGAATACGCCTTGGCGGGATTGCGAGGGAGGTGACCCCAGTATGTGGGTGTTTGAATCGGCACGGGGCTTGCTGTGTCCTCGTCGCTAGAAGAAGGAGGTTCCAATGCTCAAGATGTCAATGGGCGTCGTGACGCTATTCGTAATCTGCTTGGCTGGCTTCGCTTGCACCGACCGAGCGGGTCTGGACTTTCCCGGAAGCAGCGGTGGCCAGCCTGGCGGGGGAAGTGGCGGTGCCGGTAGCACAAGCGGCCTGGGTGGGGCCATCGGTAGCGGCGGTTTCTTTGGCGGAGGCGTCGGCGGGAGGCAAACGGGTTCCGGCGGAAACAATGGCACCGGAGGATGCATGGCATTGCCGTGCGCTTTGCCCGTCTGTTCTCATGGGTTCGTGCTGGTGCCATCCAGTTCTCCATGTGGCTGTGACGAGTGTGTGCCGCTCCCCAACTCTGGAGGCGGTGGGGCGGGAGCAGGCGGAGTCGTCGGTGCTGGTGGAACGAAGGCTGGCGGAACGGGCGGCGCGACTTCGTGCCCCCCGGTCATGTGCCTCTTGCCCGCCTGCGTGGGGGGAGAGTTCAAGCCGAATCCGAA
>Ga0224559_1000425_pt1 | contig 28533 bp, 20 predicted proteins | sample 714S33034metaG_FD_180676 | JGI IMG/M metagenome (GOLD analysis project Ga0224559, IMG submission 180676) | Peat soil microbial communities from Stordalen Mire, Sweden - 717 S3 30-34 | ecosystem: Environmental > Terrestrial > Soil > Wetlands > Peat | place: Sweden: Norrbotten County, Stordalen... | reverse complement strand
CTGGCGAAGCGCCCCAACAGGCTCTTTCATTTACGCCCGAAAAGATATTCGATCCCCCCGGGCTTCGGTTTCGCCCCATCCTGCTGTCCCGCGACCGCGGACCCGTCGGGCGCGGTCGGCGCCTCCGGCCCTGACGGCGCCGCATCGGTGGAAGACAGAGCTTCGGCCGGCGCCGGGGAAGACGACGGAGTTTGCCCCTCCTCGATCAGCAGGGCCGGCGCAGGCGGCAGGATCTGCGCGAAAACCGCATCTTCCGCCTCATCCCCCGAAGTCAAGCGCTCGACGGGCTTCTGCCAGACGAAAGCGTCAAGCCTGCCGGTGACGGGCGAGATCGGACGCCAGCGGTCGGAGGCGACGCCATCGGCCACCCATGTCGCATCGCGCGGCGCATGCGAGGCCCTGGTCAGCCATTCGCGAATATAGCCGGCATCGCCATGCTGCTTCTCTTCAAGCTCAGCCATCAGGCGGCAGACGCGCGCGGTCGGCCGCTCCGGCCCGTCGATCAGCGGCTGAACGGCCTCACGCGCAGCCTTGAAGTCGCCGGCGGCGATCGCCGCCTGCGCCACTGCGATCTTGCTTTCCGCCTCGCGCGGCGCGAAACGCGCCAAGGTCAGCGCGCGCCCAAGGCGAGCTGCGTCCGATTCGCCGGGATAAAGTCCGAGATAGATCTTAGCGAGATCAGGATGCGGCGCCTCTTGCCACGCGGATTCGATCAGTTTCGCCGCCTTGCGCGCGTCGCCAGCGCTTGCCAGGAGCCGAGCCGCGAGGGCGACGGCGGGCGCGAGGGTCGGCGCGCGCTTCAGAGCGGCGCGGACAAGCGCAAGCGCGGCGACCGGGTCCGCCTCGGCTTTGTCGAGCGCGAGCGCGGTCTCCAGCACGGCGCGCTGGCGCTCGCGCAATGTTTTGTCGAGGAATTTGGCGCCGGCGGCGCCGTCGAGCAGGGCCAAGGCGCCCTTCCAGTCGCCGCTGGCGACCTTATGATCAAAATCCGCCTTCGCCGCCCATGGCAAGGGCGCGATCTCGCGCGCGGCCTCGGCATATTCCTGCGCCTTTTCGGCGTCGCCCTGGCGTTGCGCCTCGACGTGCAGCCCGCGCAAGCCGAGCAGGCGCATGTCATTGCGCTTGGTCATTTCCTGAAATGCGAGCGCGGCCTGGCCCGTCTCGCCAGACAGCTGCGCCGCCTGCGCCTTGAGGAGCAGCGCCAGCGGCTCATTGCGAAGCAGCTTATGCGCTTCGGCGGCGGATTTGCGGGCCAGTTGCGCATCGCCGGCGCCAACCGCGATCATCCCGCGCGAAAGGGCCGCGTAGCCCTTTTCCTGCCGCTGGCCGCGCGTCGCAATGGCCATCAGGGACGGTATTTTGAAAACGAAGCGGATGAGGCCCCACAAGGCGAGAAGCGCTGCCGCCGCCACGACCACGGCGCCGATCGCGACCAGCACGGAAGTCTCGATGTGATAGCCGTTCCAGTGGAGCACGAGCGCGTCAGGCCGGTCAAGCTCGACCAGCCGGACCTCGGCGAAAGCCAAAGCGATCAGAATGGCGAAAAACAGGAGGACGCGGATCATGTAATTCCTGTCAAAAAAGTCGTTCCGGGAAGGTCGTCTCAGTAAAGCGATTTTCTGCCAACTCGTCACGCTTCCTCGCCTAAGCTCGGAGCATAATTGCCGACTTTGCCCCGTCATGCGCCTTGAACTCTTAAAACGCTTCCGCGCACGAACGCATCGCGAGGGCCTGCGATTTTCGAGAACATACGCTGCCGCACGCTCTGACGCACGACGATTCAGAACTCCATCGATTAGTCTCTCCAGATCTCTTGTTTCGCCGCTGGATCGCGGGGAAACAAGTCTTTGGTTCCCCGTCTAAATCGCACTCACGCGCGCCGGTCCCGCCATTCACATCCTCGAACGTCGAAACAAATCGGCCCGTAACAATTTGATCCAGTGGACTAAGTTTCCGCGACACACGAGAGCCATGCGTCGGGCTTTAACCACTAGGATTTCGTCTTACCCAGCGCCGCGACGGCGTCGGCTTCGATCGCGCTCGCCGCTGACACGGCGTCAAGCCGCGCTTTCGCGGCGGCGCCCCAGGTGGCCGATTTCGTTCTTGCGGCGTCAGGCAATTGCAACCAGGCGGCGTAGGCCTTGGCGACATCTAGGCGCGCAAGCGCGCCCTCGATCGCGGCGACCCGGCCGGGAAGATCCAAATCATGGGGGTCGCCGTCGCGGCGAATGCGGACGAGGTTCGAGGCGTCGCGCGCGAGGCGCTCAAGAAAGCCGGTATCCGCGCGCGGCGCCTCGGGCGTCTCGAGCGTTGGCGCGAGCGCCGCGAACTGGTCCGAAAGATCGGCGATGCTGGCGACGCCCGTGCTCGCCACCGCCTGCAGCGGCGCGAGCTTGGCGGGATCGACGCCCAAATTCGCAAGCGCCGCGAATTCATTGGCGAAAGGCTCGCCGCGGCTGACGAGCTGCATCAGGCTCGTCGCGACGACGCCTTGCGAATGAGCCGCGGAAAGCGCCTTGGCGCGCTGATCCGCGAGCGCGCGGTCCTGATCGGCCTTTGCGTCCGCTTTCGGCGCCGCGAGAGCCGCCTCGATCTGGCCGAGCTTCTGCTGCACCGCGTCGAGCGAGCCAAGCTTCTTTTCCAGCGTCCCGATCTTGTCCTCGATCGGGCCAAGGTCCGTCGCCTCGGCCTGGCCGCCGCCAGCCGCGGCGACGGGCCGCGCCGCAACAGCCTTGCGCAGGTCGCTCAAAGCCGCCTCGGCTGCGGCGCGCGCCTTCGCAGCGGCGTCTTCATCCGACGCGAGGCGGCTCTCCAGCGCGGCGAGCGCTGCGGCGGCGGTCGCGCCATTATGCTCAAGCGCGTCAGCGCGAGCGTCGAGTTCGGCAATGTGGTCGACGGGATCAGGACCTTGCAGCGCATCGACATAGCGCAGCGCATAGGCGCCCCCGAGGCCGCCAAGGGCCCCGATGACAAAGGCGGCGATCCAACCAGGCGCGCTTGAAGGCTTTTTAACTTTCTCCGCCTTCTGCGCGCCCGTGGCAGTTGACGCGACCGAGGCCTCCGCCCCTTCCCCGCCGTCTTGCGCGGCGGACAGGGACCCGTCGTCTGTCTTTTCCCCCACCCCGGGATCCGCCGCCGATTCGCCGGCCGCCGTCTTTCCAAAAGGCCCGTCTTTGTCGTCAGCCATCATCGCCCCCAAAGTCCCGGTCCTTGTAAAGCAACAAACTCCCGGTCGCAACGCTGAACGCTGCTTGCTGCGCCCAGGCGGCCGCGTCGGAAGCCGCGCAGCGGGATTTTTTGCCGGCGCGATCTGGCAGGCTTCAAAGACCCGGCATCGGACGCGCGGCTTCAGGATTCAATGCCTCGCGCAAGATCGAAACGAAAGGAAATGCAAAAGCGGAAACGACCGGGAACTAGTCGGCCTATCTCGCGGTCCTGTTTCGGATGAAACTTCTGCCGACCAATACGCAGTTGCGGTCAGTTCGCCGGTTCGCTTTCGCCCCTCTCAAAGGGAAGTGCGGATGCTTATGAAATCGACCAGATCGCGTTAATAATTAAATATTGATTAACGTCATGGAACACTTATCTAGCCGGCGAGTTTCCATGAGCGCAAAGCCGTGTTTCGAGTTAAAGATTTTGCGACAATAAGTTTTTGATATAACGGTTTTTTAGAAAAGTGAGCGTTTCTATGCCTTTTGGAATGCCTGCGTTTTGCCGAGTATGCCGGCGCAAGATCTTTTCCGCTCTTTCTCCTTCTCGATTCTTTGATGCGCAGTTGCCGCGGACGGGACAGCGACCGATGGCCGCGATCCGTCGCGCACCTGACGCCAGCACGATCCGCGGTGCGGCCCTCCCGCGTGCCCGCTAGGTCAATTGACAAAAATGCAGCATTGACAAACTTACAGGTCAAGGGGCCGTAGCCGAGGCCACGGCGTCGGCCTCGCTGTAAACACGCCGCATTTTTGCACGCACACCAAGCCACAATCAAAATAATATCACATAAAAATGTAGAACAGTTTGCGACTATACGCGATACAACCTATTTTACACCTATTATGTTTCGATTATTATATCTTCATAACAAATATAATACTGTATTTTTACTACTTTTATTGAAGGCGGTACGGGCCTTACACAGGATTATTCCGTCAACCATAAGCGCGGCTGTGATAAATGATTGGCCTTAATATTTACATTTTGTGGTCGTAATCCACGCCTACCCTCTCAGGCTAGAGCTTCCACCTGCTCCCCACATTGTTCGGGATTTCGCCCAGTTAAGGAGTCGAGCATGCCCCTCCCAAGCAAAGCCGTTTATTTGTCTACGCTGGCGGGAGGCCCCTGCTTCCTGGCGCTGATCGCGCTTTCTTGCGCGCTAGGCGCGACCCCCGCCGCCGCGGCCGACGCCTATTTCTCGCCTGCCGGATCCGATAGCGCGGGAGATGCCATCGGCGTCGACTGCACCTATGCCGCGCCTTGTAAAACCATTACCAAGGCGCTCTCGTTCCTGGCCGGAAACATCGCGCGCGGGGCCGGGCCAAACCGCAATTACAGCCTGGCGTTTGACGGCGGACGCGGGGCTTTCCGGCTCGCCAGCACGGCGATCCTGACTTCCGCTCACACGGTTTCGTCGGGCTATACGACGACTTTCGATGTTTACAATGGAACGCAGGCGGCGTGGAGCGGCGGCCTCGACACGGCCGGCACATGGACTTCGACCACTTTGCCGAGCGGCGCGCCCGGCTGCGTCTCATCCTATCTTGCGCGTCTCGCTCCCCTCAAGGAGGCCAATGCGAAATATTATGTCGGCGCCGCCTGGATCAACGGTCATCGCGTTCAGGAAACCATCAATCCGCGCAGCGGCAACCCATGGGCGACCGTGCCGGGCACGGCGGGCGGCCAGGACCGCGGCTTCTCATATTTCAACGGCCCAACGGCGCAGTTTAGTTCAGGAAGCAAGGCGGTGCAGGTCAGCGATCTCGCGCGCGTCGGACTCGTCGGGCAAACGATCAGCTTTGACACGGCGGTCGGAAATCTCGCGGCGCATCACCCCTATTGGATCCTGAGCAAGAGCGGGACGGCGGGATCCGGAAACATCACCGTCTCCTGGTCTCCGGGTGGCTCGCCGATCGTCGCGCCGGCCAGCGCGAAGATCCAGATCGAAGATCCCGTTCAGTCGGCAAGCTCCGGCGACCGCGCGAACCCAGTGGGTGAGAACGTTTTCGCCTACGATGCCGCGCAAGCTGACTTCGCCACGGCCTATAACCAGACCGACGTGAAGGGGGAAATCGCCGCCCTCATGCCCCATCTCGCTCCCGTCTTTTTCGCGAACGGCAAGGGCGTCGTGGTGCTCAACAGCAGAATATTCAGAGTGTTACATATGTACCCAGGGAACGGGTACCGCGTCTGGAACCGCTTCGAAGATCTCGGCTCCGGCGGCTATACGGGCGAACTCTACACCAATCGGACGACCGGCCTGATCTATTACACGCCGCGTACGGATCTCAAGGAGAGCTGCGCCAGCATCAATGCGGCGGGACAGGCGATCATTCCGTCGTCGCTGGAGACGCTGGTCAAGATCTCCAGCGCGAAGGCCGACATCGCCGCGGCAGGCGCCGGCGCACCGGGCGCTACGGTCGGCAATTTCGTCTTCAGGCACATTCTGTTCGAGCATACCAACACTGCGGTCTTCACCGGCGTCCATGATCTCGCCGGCGCCTCCGGTGGTTTCATTTCGACGGAACCGGCGCATTACGCGGGGCCGCTCGAATGGGCCATCGTGACGATTGGCGCGAGGAACGTCACCTTCGATGCCGTGACGATGGCTCATTTCGGCGGCAGCGCTCTCGCGGTTGGATGGGGCTCGAACCATGGCACGGTGCAGAACAGCAAGCTCTACGACGCCGGCGGCGCCCTGATCACTGCGGGCGCGGCGCTGAGCTATTTCGACTCCTATCACTACAACAGTGATTCGGGCTATTATGGCACCAGTGTTTTTGGCCCGTCGACGCCATCTTTTAACATCGGTTTCGGAGCCATCAATAGGGATCTGACCGGCGCCAGCGACTGCTGCCAGACATTTACGAACAACTTCCTCTATGACGGCGGCATCGTCCATCCAGCCATGGGGTGCATGACGATCGGCGGGTGGCAAAAATACGTAATCACGCATAACACGATGCATGACTGCGGATCGTCTGGCCTTTCCATCTCCACGGACATCGCGGCGGCGCCCGGGCCGCCCTCTTTTCTCGGCCTCGTGACAGCCGTTAAAAGCGGGAATACCGTCTATTATCCATTCTACGGAAATGTAATTTCTTACAACGAGATTTACAATTGCGGCTATGAGACGACAGTGCTTGGCGCCCGCATTCCGGGCGGAGCGATGTCGACTGATTTCGGTTGCCTCTATTTCAGAGGGTCTCAGGATGGCGACGGAACCAATCCGGCCAACAGGCTCCAGATCACCTATAACAAGATCCATGACGCCAGCGCCGCGGCCTACCCTGTTCTGAAGTGGAACGGTCATGGGTTGTCCCTGGTGCCTCACGGCTACGATGCGGTTCTCGATTATCAGGATGGAAATAATGCGAACGGCGTCGTCGAGCGGAACAACCTGTTCTACAACAGATCGGCGGCCGCGATCGGCGCACCCGTCTACCCGTCGAGGATCGGTCAACACACTGGGAGCATGAGATCGATCATCGCAAATAACATATTTGCGAGCGTCTTTCCGGAAGGCTCAAAGATTTACAATAACTACTTTCCCTTACTGGAGGTGTCGCCCAATTATCTCATCCCGGAGCCCGCCAGCAACTATACTTACGCTGCGGGAGCCTGCGCTTCCACCTGCTACGTCATGCACAACTATAACATCTATTCGTCGACCTTCTCCGACTCTCGCACTACCGGAAATAACACGTCGCCAACATGCACCAGCGGCGTGTGCACGGACGGCGGCGTTACCTGGACCTGGGTCCAGAAACTGCCCGGAACGCCTTATCTGCAGAATTATTCAAATATCGTGGCGTGGAAAGTGACCGGCAATCCCGGGGGCATCACAAAAGACTACCCGCTCTGGGATGGCTATCCCCGAAATCCGCAATACGGACAGTTCAGCAAAAATCTATATTCGATGGCGGGAAACACGCTTTACAGAGCTTCGGGCGGCTTCAGCTTCGTGCAATGGCTCGCGGAGAAAGGGGCGCAAGGCCTGCTGCAGGATGCAGGTTCGCTCTATGGCGCGACCAAAGCCCCTGACGGCGGTGGCATCACGCCCAATTTCGTCTCGATCGACACTGGCGACTTCCGGTTCAATGCGACTTATTCCGGAACGGGCACGGCCAGCGCCTGCGGCGGAACAGGGGCTGGAACGGTCAGTCCGGCCTGCGGCCTCGGCTTCGTGCCCTGGGACTACAACAACGTCGGCGCGCACTGATCAGGCGGCGGCAGGAATTCGCGCGGGCGATGGAGCCCGCGCGACGAGCTGGACGCCAACCGTTTCCGGCGAGGTCCGGGCTCAGAGCTTGAGCCGCTTGAAGATCGGCTCGGGGATCAAGCGGATGATCGTCATGACGATCAGCCAGATCGGTTTGACATAGATGACGTCGCGCGGGCGCACTACGCTCGCGCGATAGATCGCCTCGGCGACTTCTTCGGGCTCCGCCGTCAATAGCGGCGGCAACTTGAGGCCCGCGGTCATCTTCGTGCGCACGAAACCGGGCTTGACGGAGACGACGCGAACGCCCGTCGCGGCGAGGCGATTGCGCAGGCCAGACAGGAAGGCGCTGAGGCCCGCCTTGGCCGCGCCATAGACGTAATTCGATGCGCGTCCGCGATCCCCGGCGACGGAGCTGACGCCGACGAGAACGCCCGTCCCTCTGGCGCGGAAACGTTCAGCGAACAGCCCGAGCAGCAAGGCCGGTCCCTCGAAATTCGAGCGCAGGATGAGGCTTGCATGCGCAATATCGGCTTCCGCCTTCGCCTGGTCGCCGAGCAGGCCGATGACGCTCACGACCGCATCGGGCAGCCCGTCGAGACCCGCGACGAAGCCCTCGAACGCGCTGCCCTCCAATATGTCGAGCGCCGGCGTCGCAACCTTGACGCCGGTTCGCGTCGCAATGTCTTGAGCCTCGCGCTTCAGGGCCGCGACGTCGCGGCCGGCGATGGCGATGCGCCAGCCCGCCTCAGCGAAACGCCGCGCCGTCGCACGGCCGATGTCGGAGGCGCCGCCGAGAACCAGAAGAAATTTGTCGTTTGCCATGCGCTCCGCTTTCCGTTCAAATTCCGAGGCGATCCGACAGGCGCGAGGCGATATGGCGCTCCGCGCCGATCCCGCGTCTGATCGCGCGAAACTTTTCGAGATTGGGATAGCCCGCGGCGAAAGTCGCGCGCGACTGCCGTGCGTCCTTGGCGAGATAGATGCGGCCCCGGGCGGCGGTGACGATCGCGTCGATCTCGTCGAGAAATTCGAACACGCCGCGATCGATCGCGAGATCGAGGGCCAGCGTGAAGCCGGGGCTCGGAAACGACAGAAGCCCGCGGCCGATGGGTCCAAGCTTCTTCAGCACGGCAAGGAAAGAGGCGTTGCCGCGCCGGGCGAAGCGGGTCAGGATCTCGCCGATCGCCGCCTCTGCATGTTCCGCGTCAATCACGCTTTGGTGCTGGAGAAACCCCTGCCGCCCGTAGATGCGGTTCCAGTTGAGGACGCCGTCGAGCGGAAAAAAGAAGGGATCGATTGCGTTGAGGAAGGGTGCGCCTGCGCTCGCAGCGCCCTTGCGGAAATAAACTTCATTGAAGGCGGCGACGCTCCACCGGTTGAGGGTGAAGCCAGGCAGGTCGATCGGCACGCTGAGGCGGCGCGCGGTTTTGACCGCCCCGCCCCGCTGCGATGGCGAAGCGAGCGTCTCGACGTCGGATTTCGAGGCGTGACGGCCAAGATAGATCAGCGAGCGGCCGAGCGACGCGCCGCTGGCGAGACAATCGATCCAGGCCGCTGAATAGGGGGCCTCGTCGCGCGCGGTCAGAACGGCGATCGACTCGGCCAGATTGCGGGCGACGACAGTTTCCTGCGCGATCCAGGCGGTGTCGATGGGCAACAGCCGGAACGTGGCTTTAAGGATCGTTCCGGTGAGCCCCATGCCGCCGATCGTAGCGACGAAGAGATCGGCGTTATCCTGCCGCGAACAGGTCTTCACCTCTCCTCCTGGAAGGGCGAGATCGAAGGATTCGACGTGGTCGCCGAAGCTTCCCGCGCCATGATGGTTCTTGCCGTGGATATCGGCCGCGATCATGCCGCCGATGGAAACGAATTTCGTCCCCGGAACAACCGGCGGGAAAAACCCGCGCGGCAGAAAGGCCGCGATGATGTCGCTGAGCAGGACGCCCGCCTCGACCGTGAGGCGTCCTTCGCTCTCGTCGAAATGATGGAAGCGATCAAGGCCGCCAACGCAAAGGCAGCTCGCCGCGCCGATTGCAGCGTCGCCATAGGATCTGCCATTGCCGCGGGCGATAACGCCGTCGAGGTCGCGCTGAAGGCGCGCCGCCTCGGCAAGAGACGTCGGCGCGAAAGCGCGCGTCTCGAAACGTGGAAAGCGGCCCCAGCCGGTCAGCTCCATGAGCGCGCCTTTTCCGCCGGCGCCGCCTCGGTCGGCGCGGTCGCGCCGGTCGGATTCCGACCAAAGGTGAATGTGCGGTCGAGCTGATATTTGAGGAAATTGCCGATGGCGAGGCCAATGACCGCACCGGTATATTTCGCCGCCGTGGTGCCGAAGGCGGCGAGGAAGCCAACCTCAAAGCCCCAGAAGATCAGCGTCATGGCGACGCTGAAGGAGCCATAGAGGAATATCTTCCGAGCCTCATGCGTCGGCCCATGATAGCCGTCATAGAAGATCCAGCGCTTGTCGAGCAGATATTTGACGGCGAAACCGACGCCGGTGCCGGCGAGGATCGAGAGCGCAAGCGGCTGCAACGGCGACAGCTTGAAGACGATCTGCTGCGCGCCGAGATTCATCGCGCCGGCGATCACGGCGAAGAGCAGGTACCGCAGCGCGATTGCCGCCGGCCGCGGCCGGCCGGAGGGCGGCGTCGAAGAAGATGCGTTCGTCATGCCCGGGCTCAGATCGCGGCGAGCATGATTGCGACGATCAGCGCGCCGGCGATGAAGCTGACGCGATCCTGCAACGCGAAAACGATCGGATCGTCATGCACGAGGCGCCGATGCGCCATCATAATCATGCGGCTGATCCAGTACATAAGGACGGGGCAGACCAGCCAGAGCATATGGGGATGTCGATAGAGCGGCTTGACGGCGTCGGACGACACATAAAGCGCAAACACCGTGACGGCGTTGAAACCGGAGGCTGCTGCGAGCGACGCGACGATCTGCATGTCGCCAAGGCGATAGTTGCGGTTCGAGGGATCAGGCAAATCCCTGTCGAGGCGGGTCGCGAGTTCGATGTAGCGCTTGATCAGCGCGAGCGAGGCGAAGATGAACATCGAAAAGCCGATGAGCCATTCCGACACCGGAACGCCGATCGCCGCCGCGCCGCCGATGACGCGCAGCGAATAGAGCATGGCCAGCGCGACGACGTCGATCAGCATCTTCGTCTTGAGCCAGCAGGTATAGGCGTTGGTCAGAGCGAAATAGAACAAAAGGACGCCGAGGAACGGCCAGGACACGCTGGCGGCGATGGCGACGGCAGCCACAAACAGAAGCGCCATGACGATGACGCCGTCCATGATCGGGATTGCGCCCGAGGCCAGTGCGCGGTTCCGCTTGGTCGGGTGATTGCGGTCGGCGGCGAGGTCGACGAGATCGTTGAAAATATAGACGCTCGAAGCACACAGCGAGAAGGCGACCGCGGCAAGAACCGTGTCGAACAGGGAGATCAGATTGAATTTATGCGCCGTCAGCAGCGGCAGGAACACCAGCGCGTTTTTCGCGTATTGATGCACCCGGATCAGCTTCACCCATTGCTTCAGGCTGGCTTTGGGCGACTCGACGACCTCGACCCCGAGCGATGCGAGCTGACCGCTGAGTTGCGGCGACGTCCTGACGCCGATCCGCCGCGCGGCGGCCGCCCAAACGGGCAAATCGGCCTTGTCGTTGCCGATGTAGTCAAATCCACCTTCGCCGAACACCTCGACGAGGCGTGCGGCCTTGTTCCCGGCGGACACATTGGTGCTTGCGTCAGAGGCGAACCAGCCGTCGAACAGCCCAACATGGGCCGCGACGGCGGAAACGAATTTCTCATTGCTCGCGGAAGCAAGAAAGACCGAGCGCCCCGCGGTGCGCGCCTCCTTGATGAGGCCGACAATCGCCGCGTCATAGGGCAGCGTGGCGATGTCGAGATCGACCCGCTGCGCCAGAAGGTCCTTCACATGAGCCTTGCCCAATCGTAGCGCGAGGACGAGGCCAAACAGCGAGGTGGGATCGCCGCCAATTCGTTTGAAAAGGGATTCGAGCAGCAGATCCGATTTGATCAGCGTGCCGTCAAGATCGACGACGAGCGGGCGCTTGTCGTCAAGCTGCTCCTCCGGCTGAACAGAAGTGACGGTCCCGGCTGACATTCACCTCTCCATTTCAATTTCAATTATCGGCGGTTCGAAACTCGGCTGCACGGAAAATGCAAAAATAGACACCGCCCCGATCGTCGGCGCGAACGATGGGCGAGATCGCCGCGCCGCGTAGCGAAACCTCCAACTCGAGCGTTTTTTCGGCCCGATGGAACCGTGAATATCGCTCCAGCGCTTCATGTCTTACCCCATTTTCCCGATGCGAACAGGGGTTCGCTTCGGCCGAAAATGCAGCGGGTCGCGACGGCCGGCAAGGCGACCAACGGTGGCCCTCAAGCTTGTACCGCGACGCAGCATAAAAGAATAGTCCACAAGCGGATCTTTTGCCGCGCGCACGGGCGCGGCGCAAGCGGGAGACTATCTATGCTCTTCAGACCAAGGCTCTTCCTGCGTCAGCGTGGCGCAAGCATTATGGGCTTTGTTCATTGGGAGCGCCCGGCCCCAGCCTATCGGCGCGCACCTTAAATTATTCGCCCGGAAGCGCTAAATGCACTGCAAGCCCAAGTCGGCGCGGGGCCGGGACTTCGCGACGCGCTCCCGCCGGCGTGGCGGCGCGGAGCTTTCCGCACCGGAAGCCGCCGTCGACGCCGCCCTCAATCATGCGATCGAGCATCTGAAAACGGGCCGGAGCGCCGCCGCGCTGGCCTGCATGCGCCCGCTGGCTTCTGGGAACGAGCGGAGGCCGGAGCGGGCGAATCTCGCCGGATTGATTTATCTCGCCGCGGGCGAAAGCCAGTCGGCGCTCGTATGGTTCGATCGCGCCATCGCGCTCAACCCCGGCTGCGCGCTGGCGTGGTCGAATCGCGGAACGGCGCTCCATGAGCATGACCGCGCCGGAGCGCTCGCTGCTTTCGACGAAGCGCTGCGCCTTGGCCTTGCTGAGCCGGCGCTCTACTTCAATCGCGGCAATCTTCTGCGCGCCGCCGGACGGCTCGACGAGGCGATCGCCGCCTATGACGCCGCTCTACGGCTCAATCCAGCCTATCCGCAAGCCCTGCGCGCGGGCGCCATCGTTCTGCGTGATCTCGGCCATCGCGACGGCGCACTCGAATTTCTCGACGAGGCAGTCCGTCTCGAACCCTTTTTTCGCGACGCCCACATGGATCGCGGCGATCTCCTGCAGAGCCTTGAGCGGATGGAGGAGGCCATCGCCGCCTACGACCGCGCGCTGGAGGGCGAGCCGGGCCATCCAGGCGCGCTGAACAATCGCGGCGCGGCGCTGCTGACGCTCGCCCGCTATGCGGAGGCAGGCGCGGCTTTCGACGCCGCCATTCGCGCCGATCCCGTCGCGCCGCAGGCCTGGAACAATCGCGGCAATCTGATGATGGCGACGCAGCGTCCGGCGGACGCCATCGCCTGCTATGAGCGGGCGCTGGCGCTTCGCCCGGATTATCTCGAAGCCCTGATCGGCCGCGCCTTGGCGAAAAAGCTGCTCGGCTGCCTCGACGAGGCTCTGGCGGGCGTCGACGCCGCCCTCGCGCTCGATCCGCACTCCGATCATGCGCGCAACAACAAGGCGGCCCTCCTGCTCCAGCGCGGCGATTTCGAGGCCGGCTGGGATCTCTATGAATCACGCTGGATCCTGAGCCGCACCGCCAAGCGCGCCCTGAAACTGCCCGTGCCGGAATGGGAAGGACAAGCGCTCGAACGCAAGCATCATTGTTTTCGACGAGCAGGGCTTTGGCGACGCCATTCAATTCGTCCGCTTCTGCCTCGAACTCGCCGATCTCGGCGCAAAAGTCGTCTTCTTTTGCCGCAGGCGCCTGCACCGGCTTTTCAGTTCGCTTTCGCCGCGCATCCGCCTCGTCGACGACATCGCGCCCGGCGCCCATTTCGACTATCAAATCGCGCTTTGCAGCCTGCCCCGCGCGCTGCGCATCCGCGCCGATGCGATTCCGGCGCGAACGCCCTATCTCAGCCCCGAGCCGCCGCTCGTCGAAAAATGGGCGGCGCGGCTCGGACCGGATGGCCCGAAAGTGGGCGTCTGCTGGCGCGGCAGCGGCAATCTTAAAGCCGACCCCGGCCGCGCCCTTCCCCGCGCGGCCTTCGAGGCGCTCGCCATGGATGGCGTGCGGCTCGTCAGCCTGCAAAAGCCGGAGGATTTGCCCCCGGAGGATCGCGCCGGCGCGCAATGGCTCGAACAGATGGGCGAGGATTTCGACGTTGGCGCCGATGCTTTCGTCGATACGGCGGCGCTGATGGCGAGCCTCGACCTCATCGTCACCTGCGACACCTCGATCGCCCATCTTGCCGGCGCACTTGGTCGCCCGGTTTTCGTGCTGCTCCAGCAGGTTGCGGACTGGCGCTGGCTGCTCGATCGCGAGGATTGCCCGTGGTATCCCTCGATGCGCCTGATCCGACAGCGCGCACGCGGCGACTGGAGCGAGCCCATCTCGCGGATCGCCGGGATGTTGAAGGGCCTCAGCCTGGAGCGCCTGAACCGGGCCGCCGCGCCGCCAGAATGTAATTGATGCTCATATCATGGGCGGGGCGCCATTTGCCGGCGAGCGGATCGAAGACGACGCCCGTCTTTTCAAAGACGTTCAGGCCCGCCGCCGCAAGCGCGGCCTCAAGTTCGCGCGGCGTCAGGAACTGGCGCCAGTCATGCGTGCCGGGAGCCGCCCAGCCGAGCACATATTCGGCGCCGACGATGGCGAAGGCGAAGCTCTTCAGCGTCCGGTTCAGCGTCGCGGCGAAAAGCAGGCCGCCCGGACGCGTCATGGCGGCGGCGAGGCGCAGGAAGGCCGCCGGCTCGCGCACATGCTCAACGACCTCCATCGCCAGCACGATGTCAAACTGCGCGCTTTCAGCCGCAAGCACCTCGGCCGTGGCGCAGCGATAATCAATGTCGAGCCCCGAGCGCGCGGCATGCGCCTTGGCGACCTCGATATTGCGCGGCGCGGGGTCGATCGCTGTGACGGCGGCGCCGAGATGGGCCAGCGGCTCGGCGAGAAGCCCGGCGCCGCAGCCGACATCGAGGATGCGGAGCCCGCGCAGGGGCTGCGCGCCATAGCGCTCGCGCGGACGTCCCTCGACCGGAAAATAGCGGCAGATCACGTCGCGCAGAAAGGCGACGCGGACCGGGTTCAGCTTGTGCAGCGCAGCCATCGGGCCGTCCTCGCTCCACCATTCGTCGCCGAGCCGGTCGAATCGCGCGACATCCTCGGGATCGACGGTCGATTTTTGCTGAAATTGTTCCGCTTGAGCCATGGTTTGCAATCCGCTGGGCTTTATAGCATTGACTTGGCGCGCTGGCCTTTGCATTTATGCGCGCGGCTTCGCCGGGAGCCTCGGGGGAGGCGCATCAGCTCGAACGCGCCCGGCTCCTTGATAGGCTTTGAGATCCTCTCAAGGCAAATCGGCGGCGAATTCGCCGTCCGAACCGTTTTTTAACGCCTCAGCCCAAGGAGCGCTTTTCGTCGCGATGTCCCGTCTAGTCATGAAGTTCGGCGGCACGTCGGTCGCAAACATGGAACGCATCCGAAATGTCGCGCGGCATGTCGCGCGCGAGCGCAAGGCCGGCTTTGACATAGCGGTTGTCGTCTCGGCCATGTCGGGCAAGACCAATGAGCTCGTCGGCTGGTGCAATGAAGCCGCCAAGCTTTATGATACGCGCGAATATGACGCCGTCGTCTCGTCGGGCGAACAGGTCACCGCCGGGCTTCTCGCTCTCGTCCTGCAGGACTGCGGCATTCCGGCGCGTTCGTGGCTGGGCTGGCAGGTGCCGATCCTCACCTCCGATTCGCACGGGTCGGCGCGCATCCTCGACATCGATGGCGCGGGACTGATCGAGGGCTTCAAGGCGCGCGGCGAAGTCGCCGTCATCGCCGGGTTTCAGGGGATCAACAGGGAAAGCGGGCGCATCACGACGCTTGGCCGGGGCGGCTCGGACACCAGCGCCGTCGCCATCGCCGCCGCGATCGACGCCAGCCGCTGCGACATCTATACCGATGTCGATGGCGTCTATACAACCGATCCGCGCATCGTCCCCAAAGCGCGGCGCCTCGACCGCATCGCCTTCGAGGAGATGCTGGAGATGGCCTCTCTCGGCGCCAAGGTTTTACAGGTCCGTTCGGTCGAACTCGCCATGCGAAGCAAGATCAAGACCTTCGTGCGGTCGTCCTTCGACGATCCGGATCATCCGCAAACCGGCACGCTGATTTGCGACGAGGAGGATATCGTGGAGGAGCAGATCGTCACCGGCATCGCGTTTTCGCGCGACGAGGCGCAGGTCACCGTGCGGCAGGTGGCGGACCGCCCGGGCGTCGCGGCGGCCATATTCATGCCGCTCGCCGAAGCTAACATCAATGTCGACATGATCATTCAGGTCGCCTCGGAGGATTCGGGGACGACGGACATGACTTTCACGGTGCCGGCCGCCGATTTCGAGCGGACCAAAGCGATTTTGCTCAAGGCGCAGTCGCAGATTGGTTTCTCCAGCCTTCATGGAGCGAGCGATGTCGTCAAAGTCTCGGCCATCGGGGTCGGTATGCGCAGCCATGCCGGCGTCGCCGCGCGCGCCTTCAAGGCCTTGTCCGAGAAAGGCATCAACATCCGGGCGATCACGACGTCCGAGATCAAATTTTCGGTGCTGATTGAGGCCGCCTATACGGAATTGGCGGTTCGGACGCTTCATTCGCTTTACGGCCTCGACAAAGCCTGAGGCGCAAATCTCGCGCCAATCAGCGTCGGCCCCCCTACAATCCCTTGCGGTCCAAGGTTTGCACTGGTTAAACGGGACCGAGGCGGGAGAAAACGATCTCAGGGAGGCGGGTGGCTTTCTTTCCGCGCCCCTGCTGCGCGTTCAAGAGGCCTTAAGGCCTGGACAGGAAAATGCCATGTATGGCGCCCTCGGCGGACCGCGTCTGCTGCTGCGCCGGCTTCGCGAAGTCATGGCGGAGCCGGTCAGCGCACAGGCTCGGCTCGACAAGATCGTCGTCCATATCGCCGCCAACATGGTGGCCGAGGTCTGTTCCGTCTACGTGCTGCGCGCCGACGGCCGTCTCGAACTCTATGCGACGGAAGGCCTCAACCGGGAAGCCGTCCATCTCACCACCATGCGCGCCAGCGAAGGCCTCGTCGGCCTGATCGCCGAGACGGCCGAGCCGCTGGCCCTCGCCGACGCGCAGACGCATCCGGCCTTCTCCTACCGCCCCGAAACCGGCGAGGAGATTTATTCGTCGTTCCTGGGCGTGCCGATCCTGCGCGGCGGCAACACGCTCGGCGTTCTGGACATCCAGAACAGGGCCCGGCGCGTCTATACGGAAGAAGAAATCGAGGCGCTGCAGACGACGGCGATGCTGCTCGCCGAAATGATCGCCTCCGGCGAACTGCAAGCGCTCGTTGGGCCCGGCGGCGGAGCCATCGCCACCCGCCGCGCGCTCGCCCTCAAGGGCGCGCCGCTCGCCGACGGGGTCGGACTTGGCCATGTCGTCCTGCACGAGCCGCGCATCATCATCAAGCAGCTTGTCGCCGAAGACGCCAAGTTCGAGATGGCGCGCCTCGAAAAGGCAATCGCCGCGATGCGCGATTCGATCGACAGCCTGATCGAAAGCGGCAATATGGGACCCGGCGAACATCGCGACGTGCTCGAAACCTTCCGCATGGTCGCACACGACCGCGGCTGGCTGCGCCGTCTGCGCGAGGCCGTGAACACCGGCCTCACCGCCGAGGCGGCGGTCGAGCGCGTCCAGAACGACGCGCGCGCCAAGCTGCAACGGCGCACCGAGCCCTCGATGCGCGAACGGCTGCATGATCTCGACGATCTCGCCAACCGCCTTCTGCATCAGCTGACCGGACAGAGCTTTGTCGCCGCCCATGACGAATTGCCCGACAATGCGATCATCGTCGCGCGCACCATGGGGCCGGCCGCGCTGCTCGAGTATGACCGCTCCAAACTGCGCGGCCTCGTGCTCGAGGACGCCGGCGGCGGCAGCCATGTCGCCATCGTCGCGCGCGCGCTCGGCATTCCGGCGGCGGGCGACGTCGCCAATATTCTCGATTTCGTCGAACCGGGCGACGCCATCATCGTCGACGGCGCGCTCGGCGACGTGCATGTGCGGCCAACCCCCGACGTCGAGCACGCCTATGCCGAAATGGCGCGGCTGCGCGCCAAGCGGCAGGAGCAATACCGCAAGCTGCGCGACCTTCCCGCCGTCACCAAGGACGGCGTCGCCATCGACCTGCACATGAACGCCGGCCTTCTCGTCGATCTGCACCATGTCGTGGAGACCGGCGCAATTTCGGTCGGCCTGTTCCGCACCGAGCTGCAGTTCATGCTGGCCGCGCGTTTCCCGCGCATGAGCGAGCAGGAAACCCTCTACCGCACCGCGCTGGATCTCGCGCCGGGAAAGCCGATCACTTTCCGCACGCTCGACATCGGATCGGACAAGGTGCTGCCCTATATGACGCAGATCAAGGAGGAAAATCCGGCGCTCGGCTGGCGCGCCATCCGCATCGGCCTCGACCGGCCGGCGCTGTTGCGCAGTCAGCTGCGCGCGATGCTGCGCGCCGCCGCCGGGCGCGACCTGCGCGTCATGTTCCCGATGATCGCAAGCCTCGCCGAGTTCGAGGCCGCGCGCGCCATGGTCGACCTCGAAATCGCGCATTTGAAGCGCCACGCACGCCTGGCGCCGTCCGATCTCAAAATCGGCATTATGGTCGAAGTGCCCTCGCTGCTATGGGAACTGCCGGACATTTGCCGCCGCGTCGATTTTCTATCGGTCGGCTCGAATGATCTGATGCAGTATTTTTACGCGGCGGACCGCGACAACAAGCGCGTCTTTCAGCGCTTCGATCCCTTGTCGCCGCCCTTCCTCGCCGCCCTGAAGCACATTGCGGATACGGCGCGCGCCGCATCGACGCCGCTGACGCTTTGCGGCGAAATCGGCGGCAAGCCGCTTGAGGCGCTGGCGTTGCTGGCGATCGGCTATCGCGGCCTTTCGATGTCCGCCGCCGCGATCGGGCCGGTGAAGGCGATGGTGCTCGCAACCGATCTGCGTCTCGCCAGAACCTTCATCGGCAATCTCCTCAACGAACCGTCTTCCGGTCTCAAACTGCGCGACGCCCTGCGGCAATTCGCGGAGGATCAGGGCATCCCCATATAGACGAAAGATCCGAACAGACGACCGACCGGGGCCTTTCGCCTCGGAAAATCCGCCTTCCCCCATCCCTTTTCAGTCAACAGATGCTGCCACAAGAAAAGCTCGATCTCATCCTGCGCCGCCACGACGAAATCTCGGCCCGCCTCAACGAGGCGCCGGAGCCGGCGGTTTTCGTCGCGCTCTCGCGCGAACTCGCCGGCCTCGAGGAGGTGGCCGCGGCTATACGCGATTACCGCACGCAGCGCGCGGAAGCCACGGGCCTTCAGGCCATGCTCGACGATCCCGCCACCGATCCCGAGATGGAGAGCCTCGTCGAAGAGGAGCTGCGCGGGGCCGAGCTTCGCCTCGAGACGCTCGAACAACAGTTGAAGATCGCGCTGCTGCCCAAGGATTCTGCGGACGAAAAAAGCGCCATTCTGGAAGTGCGCGCCGGCACCGGCGGCGACGAGGCGGCGCTCTTCGCGGGCGATCTTTTCCGCATGTATCAGCGCTACGCCGAATCGAAGGGCTGGACCGTCGAGATCGTCTCGGCGAGCGAGGGCGCGAGCGGCGGCTACAAGGAAATCATCGCCGAAATCGTCGGACGCGGCGTGTTCGCCCGGCTCAAATTCGAATCCGGGGCGCATCGCGTGCAGCGCGTGCCGGACACTGAAACGCAGGGGCGCATCCACACCTCGGCGGCGACCGTCGCGGTGCTGCCGCAAGCCGAGGAAGTCGACGTCGACATCAATGAAGCGGACCTCAAGATCGACACCATGCGCGCGCAGGGCGCCGGCGGCCAGCACGTCAACAAGACCGAATCGGCGATCCGCATCACCCATATTCCGACCGGCACCATCATCTTCGTGCAGGACGAACGCTCGCAGCACAAGAACCGCGCGCGGGCGATGTCGCTGCTGCGCGCGCGCATCTATGACGAAGAGCGCCGCAAGCTCGACGCCGAACGCGCCGCCGACCGCCGCTCGCAGGTCGGCTCGGGCGATCGCTCGGAGCGCATCCGCACCTACAATTTCCCGCAGGGGCGGCTGACCGACCACCGCATCAATCTGACGCTCTACAAGCTCGACAAGATCATGACCGGCGAGGCGCTTGACGAGGTGATCGACGCCCTCCTGACCCATCATCAGGCTGCCCTCCTCGCCGACAGCGAGAGGCAGGGCTCATGAAAAGCTTCGGCGCGCCCTGGCTGATCTTCGCGCTTTTATCGGCTGCCTTCGCCGCGCTCACCGCAATTTTCGCCAAGATCGGCGTCGCCAACGTCAATTCCGATTTTGCGACCCTGATCCGAACCGTGATCATCGTCGCCGTCCTCACCGCCATCCTCGCCGCGACGGGCGGGTTTCAACCCCTCGGCTCGATCGCGCCCCGCACCTACCTCTTTCTCACCCTTTCGGGACTGGCGACGGGCGCCTCCTGGATCTGCTATTTCCGCGCCCTGAAGCTTGGCGACGCCGCGCGCGTCGCGCCGATCGACAAGCTCTCGGTTGTCCTCGTCGCTATTTTCGGCGTGGCGTTTCTTGGCGAGCGCCTGTCGGGGCCGAACTGGCTCGGCGTCGTCCTCATCGGCTGCGGCGCGCTGCTCGTCGCCTATAAGGGCTGAGTCCGCGCCTGCAGGAAAAACGCCATATACAACAGCAACATGAACTTTCGCCCAGCGGCGCAAACGGCAGCCTTGCAACCAATCTGGCGCCCAAAGCGTTAGCCTTCTCAACCACCTGAGAGGGTCGCCGGCATGTTGGAAAAATCGCACGCTCTGGCGCATGAATGCGCGCGGCCCTGGCTCGACAAGCTGATCTATTCCGACGCCAACTTGGACGTGCCCGAAATCATCAGGGTCGAGAGCGTCGCCTTTGACGATGGTGAAGCGATACCGCCGCTTTTCGCGGCCGATGGCGAAAAGGATTCGCCGCCGCTGCGCTGGCGCGGCGTGCCGGACGGCGCCTTGGCCATCGTCCTCGTCGTCGAGGATCCGGACAGCCCGACGGCCGAGCCCTTCATCCACGCTCTGGCCATCAAGACGCCGGGACAGGACGATGATCTAATTCCGGGAGCATTGACGCGCGAAGCGGCGGCGACCGAAGGTCTGCTGCTCGGGCTGAACTCCCTCAACGAGGCGTCCTGGGCGCCGCCGGCCCCGCCGCCTGGAGACGGGCCACATCGCTACGTGTTCGAGATTTTCGCGATCGACTGGCGGCCGGAATTCGACGCCGCCCCCAACAAGCGGCAAATCCTCAGCGTTTTGCGCGGTCATGCGCTCGCCAAGGGCTGCGTCAGCGGCATTTACGAGCGTGTTGCCTAACATATGTGCGGATCGCCTGCGGAACCAGACGCCGGGACCACGACTTTCCGGCCTATATTCGAAAGCGGCGGCCGCATCGTCGCTTTTTCGAGAACCGCCCGCGACAGACCAGGACGATCCCATGCTAATTCGCTACGGATACGAACTCGCCTTCAGCTGCGCCCAGCCGACGCTGATGGTCTGCCTGCTCGATTCGCATCCCGAATATGACTATCGCATCCGCTTCAAGAGCCCCTTCCTGACCAGCCCCTCGATCGCCACGCATAGCTACGCCGACTCCTTCGGCAACAAGGTCCGGCGTTTCGTCGCGCCGGCCGGCGACCTCACCATCTCGCGCGATTTCGTCATCGAGGACAACGGTCTGCCCGACGGTTTCGAGCAGCATGCCCAGGAAACGCCGCTAGAGTTCCTGCCGAGCGAGACTTTGGTCTATCTGCTTGGCAGTCGCTATTGTGAGACCGACAAGCTCGGCGACATCGCCTGGCAATTGTTCGGCGCGACGCCGCGCGGCTGGAGCCGGGTCAAGGCGATCTGCGATTTCGTCAGCAGCCATCTGACCTTCGGCTACGAATACGCCAGAGCAACCCGCACAGCTTTCGAGGCCTATCACGAAGGCGTCGGCGTCTGCCGCGACTTCGCGCATCTCGCCGTCGCCTTGTGCCGCTGCATGAATATTCCCGCGCGCTACGCCAACGGATTCCTCGGCGACATCGGCGTGCCGGCCGATCCCGCCGCGATGGACTATAACGCATGGTTCGAGGCCTGGCTCGACGGGCGCTGGATCACTTTCGACGCCCGTCACAACACGCCGCGCATCGGCCGCATCACAGTCGCGCGGGGACGCGACGCCACCGACATTCCGCTCGCGACGTCATTTGGGCCCCACATCCTCAAAGAGTTCCGCGTCTGGACCGACGAGGTCGACGAATCGCTCGTGCGCGACCTTGAGCGGCGGAGCGCCTGACCGCCGTCGCCCCGGAACGCGCGCTGCAACTGTGGCGCCGCGGCTTCACGTGAGCGCGTTTTTTCGAGTCCGGCCCGTGGTTTGCCGGTTCCCAGCTTGACGGAGGTCTCAGCCGCGGCCACGGTGCGTTTTGCACCGCCCTTCATTGAGGCGGGCGGCGGACCCTGGTTGGTGAGATGCGTCAGTTGAGTTGGAAAGAGGCGGTCGCGCCGGCGAAATGGCTCGGCCTCATAGCGGCGCTCGGCCTCGCAGGCTGTTCCTCGATTCACGGTTTTCTCGAACCCGTCCCCGCTTTCACCAATGCGCCCGGCGCCACCCATGTCGAAATGGTGGTGGCGACGACGCGCACGCGCGCCGAGACCGCGGCGGTCATGTTCTCTGGCGGCAGAGCCCCCGAACCCGCTTTCGCCGATATGGTCGTGTCGATCCCGCCTGACGCCAACCGCCAAATTGGCGCGGTGCAATGGCCAAAGCAGCTTCCGGGCGATCCGGAAACCGATTTCGTGACCCTCAGGGCCGATGTGATCGACAAAGATCAGGCCATCGCCACCTTCGACCGCCTGCTGCGCGAATCGAACAAGAGCGAGGCCCTGGTCTATGTGCATGGCTTCAACGAGCGCTACGAGAACACCGTTTACGGCTTCGCGCAGATCCTGCACGATTCGGGAGCCCTTGGCGAAGTCGCGCCTGTGCTGTTCACCTGGCCCTCCAAAGGCAATGTCTTCGCCTATGGCTATGACCGCGAAAGCTCGAACTATTCGCGCGACGCCCTCGAAAGGCTGCTGCGCTTTCTGGTCAAGGAGCCGAAGGTCAAGAAAATCACCATCCTCGCCCATTCGATGGGCAATTGGGTGACGCTCGAGGCGTTGCGGCAGATGGCGATCCGGGACGGCCGCGTCGCCGCCAAGATCAAACTCGTGCTGCTCGCCGCGCCCGACGTCGACGTCGACGTCTCGCGCGAGCAGATCGAGGCGATGGGCCCTGACCGCCCGCATATCGCGCTCTTCGTTTCGGAAGACGATCGCGCCCTCGCGGCGTCGAAACAGGTCTGGGGCGCGCCCCGGCTCGGCGCCATCAATCCCGATATCGAGCCTTACAAATCCATGCTCGAGCGGGAGAACATCTCCGTCATCAATCTCACGGCGTTCCCCTCGCACGACTCATTCAATCACGGCAAATTCGCCGAGGATCCGAAAGTCGTCGAGTTGATCGGACGCAGCCTCTCCAACGGTCAGGTCCTGACCAATTCGCAGGTCGGCTTCGGCGAGAAAATCATGCAGACCACGGCGAGCGCGGCGGGCGCCGTCGGTCACGCCGCGGGCCTCGCCGTGTCGGCCCCGGTCGCCATCGTCGATCCCGACACGCGCGATCAACTTGGCGATCAGGTCGATGAGTTCACCAACTCCGTCGCCCATATCGGGCCGCAAAAGGAGCCCTGAGCCCGTCGCTCGCGCTTTTTCACGCCAGATCACGAGAGTCTGGCGCGGGGGCAGGTGGAATAGTGCGTCACTTTTCCACCCGCGCCAGCGTTTCCGCGCATACGCGCCGGGGCAGGCGAAATCTACCCGATTGTCGAGGGAGTTCAGGCCGCTACGGCGAGCCTGACGGCGGTGCCGGTCGCAAGGACGCGGCGGAGGCTGACGCCCGCATCTTCCGCGGGAACGACGCGATCCATTTCGTAATTCACGTCGATGATCGCATCGGCGTCAATGTCTTCGGCGCGCTGGATCAACTCGCGCAGCGCCATCTCGCGCCAATCGCCCTGATGGGCCTCGGCTTGATGGGAGCCAACCTCGGCGGCATGCCAGGACGAGGCCGCCTTGATCTTGCCGATGGGGTAAAGGACGCGACCGCCGTCGATCGAATCCGTTGAACTGATACGCATCTCATTCTCCTTCAGCGAGCGCCACGCGGCGTTTCGCTAGACCTGTTTCGGACGCCAGAACCCTGGCGTTACGCTAACCGTGGCTATGGCCCCGACCACGATCCGACTATGGCTCGTTCAAAATGAACCGCAGGTGTATTACCACACCACGCTGCACCGCAGCATTCAAAAAAAGTTGCTGAGATTTTAAGTTAATAAAAACATAATCTTGGAGGCGAAGTCCGGCGCTCCGGCGGCCTGCTGCGGCGCCAGACAAGCTGCGGCTTGGGAGACCGCGCGCGGCTCAAGTCAAAAATTAGTGACGGAAATGGCGGACGCTGGTGAAGGCCATGGCGACGCCCTTTTCGTCGGCGGCGGCGATCACCGCGTCGTCGCGCATCGAGCCGCCCGGCTGGATCAGCGCGGTCGCGCCCGCCTCGATCGCCGTCAGCACGCCGTCGGGGAAGGGAAAGAAAGCGTCCGAGGCGACGACCGACCCGACCGCGAGGCTTTCCGGCAAGCCGGCCGCCTTCGCCGCTTCGGCGGCCTTGATCGCCGCGATTCGCGTCGAGTCGACGCGGCTCATCTGCCCCGCGCCGATGCCAGCCGTCGCGCCATCCTTCGCATAGACGATCGCATTGGACTTCACATGCTTGGCGACGCGGAAGGCGAAGACGAGATCGCGCCATTCCTGTTCGGTCGGCGCGCGTTTGGTGACGACGCGCAGCTCCATGTCATCGACGACTGCATTGTCGCGCGATTGCACAAGAAGGCCGCCAGCGACCGCGCGGAGCGTCAGGCCGGGCGCGCGCGGGTCTGGCAGCCCGCCGGTCAGCAGCAGGCGCAGGTTTTTCTTGGCGCCGACGATCGCAATGGCCTCTTCATCGGCGTCCGGCGCGATAATGACTTCGGTGAAGATCTGCACGATCTCCGCCGCGGCCTTTGCGTCGAGGCGGCGATTGAGCGCGACGATGCCGCCATAGGCCGAGACAGGATCGCAGCGCAGCGCCAGCCGGTATGCGGCCTCGATGGTCTCCGCCTCTGCGACGCCGCACGGATTCGAATGCTTGATGATGGCGACGGCGGCGGTGCGCGCGGGATCGAATTCCGCGACGAGCTCAAAGGCCGCATCCGTATCGCCGATATTATTGTAGGAGAGCTGCTTGCCCTGCACCTGCCGCGCGGTCGCGACGCCGAAGCGGCGCTCGGGCGTCCGGTAGAAAGCGGCGTTCTGGTGCGGATTCTCGCCATAGCGCAGAACCTCGGCCAGCGCCCCGCCGAAGGCGCGATAGGCAGGCGCATCGACGCCGATCTGCCCGGCCAGCCAGTTCGAGATCGCGGCATCACAGACCGCCGTGCGCGCAAAGGCCTTTTGCGCCAGCTTCTGGCGCAGCGCCAGAGATGTGGCGCCGGCATTGGCCCGCAGTTCGGCGAGCACCGGCGCGTAATCCTCGACCGCGACGACGACGGCGACATCGTTGAAATTCTTCGAGGCGGCGCGGATCATCGCAGGGCCGCCGATGTCGATATTCTCGATGCAGGCGTCAAAATCGGCGCCAGCGTCGATCGTCGCCTGGAACGGATAGAGATTCACAACGAGGAGGTCGATCGGGCTGATGCCATGGGCCAGCATCGCCGCCTCGTGCTGCGGATTCTCGCGGATCGCGAGCAGGCCGCCATGGACCTTCGGATGCAGGGTTTTTACCCTTCCGTCCATCAGCTCGGGAAAACCGGTGAGATCGGCGACATCGCGGACCTCGAGCCCCGCCTCGACGAGGGCCTGACGCGTGCCCCCGGTTGAAATCAGCTCGACGCCGAGATCGGCGAGGCCGCGGGCGAAATCGATGAGGCCGGTCTTATCGGAGACGGAAATCAGCGCCCGCCCGGCGCGGCGAAACTCGATCGGCATTTTGGGCGTCCATCCGGGCTGAAAAGAGGCTGTTCAACGGGTTCCAAGGATCGGGACCGACAGGCTCGTCGCCGCTCCGATGGACGATTTTCCGCGCCATGTCCATGAATTAATGCGCGGCGAAATGGCCCTCCGCGCTAATCTGGCGGCGAAATTCTCACATCCTTCGGACATGGAGGCCACAGCAAATGGTTCCGCCTCCTCTCAACCGGCGGCAGCTTCTGGAGGCCAGCGACCTCGCCGGCTACGCCAGCGTCATCGGGCTGAAAGCCGCCAGCAGCCAGCGGCCGGCGCTGGCCCGGCTCCGGTTCATTCGCTTCGTGAAGAGGCCCTGGCGCCGGCCTTGGTTGTTTGTCTGGCCGCGCGTCACTGTCCGGCTGCGGGGAAGCCAGAGCGGAGGGGCGCCTGTTCTCGGCCCATGGACTGATCAGGGCGCCTATCCGCGCGGCAAGACGGTGCTGACCCATCTGCGCTGGAACGCGGAAAATGGCTATTATCAGACAGTCTCCTGGAATGCTGTCTGGGTCGCGGAGCCGCCGCCATCCGCCCTGAAAGAAGCGCTCGCCGCCGCCTCGCGCCTTTTTTCCCGCGCCGATCCGGGCGCGGCCACATCAACCGACAGAATCGCGCCATCGGAGACGGAAAGGCAGGCGATGCGGGAAGCCGCCGAAGTCGTCGGCATTGCGAAGGTTCTGCGCGTTGAGCGCGAGACGCCCTGGCACCCCCTGATGGCGACGCTGGAGTTTCATGAAATCGAGAAGGGCGACCTCGGCGAGGACGAGAACGGTCCGAGGACGATTGTCGATATCCGCCTGCGCGCGAGGCTCCCCGACGGCACGCCCATGAGCCTATGGTCCGATCAGGAGCTGTACCGGCCCGGAGAGACCGTCATCGCCACTCTGAATTGGGGCGAGGGCGGCAGATCCTTCCTTCAGACATCCTGCCCGAACGGCGTCTGGCCGGCGCCCGCGCCATGAGGGCGCCGTTCAGCCCGCGACGTCTCCGACTTGCACGCCGACGGCCCGTTCATGAGCCGGCGCGAAGCGCCGCAGCCGCAACGCGTTGAAGACGACGAAGATCGAGGAAAACGCCATGGCGCCCGCCGCCAGCATTGGCGACAGAAGCACGCCAAACGCCGGATAGAGCGCTCCGGCTGCGACGGGAATCAGCACGACATTATAGGCGAATGCCCAGAACAGGTTCTGCTTGATGTTGCGCATTGTCGCCCGGCTCAACGCCACCGCGGTCGCCGCCGCGCCAAGATCGCGGCCGCTCAAGACCACGTCGGCCGCCTCGATGGCGACATCGGCGCCGGCGCCGATTGCGAGGCCGACGTCGGCCGCGGCCAGCGCCGGGGCGTCATTGATTCCGTCGCCAATGAAAGCAACCGGCCCAAATCTCGCCCTGATCTCCCGCACCGCATTGACCTTGCCGTCAGGCCGCACTTCGGCGATCACATCCTCGATGCCGACGTTCTTGGCAATCTCCCATGCCGTCTTGCGATTGTCGCCCGTGACCATGACGAGCCTCAGCCCCTCGGCGCGCAGCGCGGCGGCGGCGGCGCCGGCTTCGTCGGAGACCGGATCGGAGACGGCGATGAGGGCCGCGAGCTTGCCGTCGATGGCCGCATAGAGAGGCGATTTTCCTTCCGACGCGGCAAGCGCCGCGGGCCCCGCGAAAACGCCGGCGTCAATGCCGAGATCGGCCATGAAGCGATCGGTCCCGATCGCCACGCGGCGCCCCTCGACCCTCGCCTGGACGCCAAAGCCCGGCCGGGCGGAAAAATCTTCAACCGGGCGAAGGGTCAATCCCTCCTTCGCCGCCGCCGCCAGAATGGCGACAGCAACCGGATGCTCGGAGCGCGCCTCCACGGCGGCGACCAGCGGCAAGGCCTCCTCGCGCGTGAAACCCGGCGCCAGCCGAAAATCGGTCAGCTCCGGAGCGCCCCGCGTGATCGTGCCCGTTTTGTCGAGCGCCATCGCCTTGACTTCGGACAGCGACTGAAGCGCCGCGCCCTTGCGGAACAGCACGCCAAGCTCCGCGCCGCGGCCGGTGCCGACGAGAATCGAAATCGGCGTCGCGAGGCCCATGGCGCAGGGGCAGGCGATGATCAGCACGGCGACCATGGCGACCAGCGCATGGCTCAAGGCGGGCGCCGGGCCAAGCACGAGCCAGAGCGCGAAAGTGACGAGTGCGATGGCGATCACCGCGGGCACGAACCAGCCCGTCACCTTGTCCGCGAGCGCCTGGATCGGCAGTTTCGAGCCCTGCGCCTGCTCGACCATGCGGATGATCCGCGCCAGGGCCGTATCGGCGCCGATCTTCGTCACCCTGAAGGAGAAGCTGCCTGTCGTGTTGATCGTCGCGCCAGCAACCTGCGCGCCGACGCCCTTGGCGACCGGCTGCGGCTCCCCGGTCAACATCGATTCATCGACATAGGAGGAGCCTTCGACTACCTCGCCGTCGACCGGGATTTTCTCGCCCGGCTTCACCCGCACGACATCGCCGACGACGACATCGTCGAGGGGCGTCTCGACCGCTGCGCCATGGCGCAGCACAAAAGCCGACTGCGCCTTGAGGCCGATGAGACGCTGGATCGCCGCCCCGGCCCGGCCCTTCGCGCGCGCCTCGAGGGTGCGCCCGACCAGAATCAGCGTCACGATCACGGCGGCAGACTCGAAATAAACGTCATTCGTCCCGGCGGGGAACAGCGACGGCGCGAAGGTCGCGAGCGTCGAATAGATGAATGCGGCGCCTGAGCCGAGCGCAACCAGCGCATTCATCTCGGGCGCGCCGCGCAGCAGCGCGGGCACGCCGCTC
>Ga0224559_1000423_pt1 | contig 28606 bp, 21 predicted proteins | sample 714S33034metaG_FD_180676 | JGI IMG/M metagenome (GOLD analysis project Ga0224559, IMG submission 180676) | Peat soil microbial communities from Stordalen Mire, Sweden - 717 S3 30-34 | ecosystem: Environmental > Terrestrial > Soil > Wetlands > Peat | place: Sweden: Norrbotten County, Stordalen... | reverse complement strand
AAGCAATTTTCGCGCCAAGCGGGGCGCAAGCAATTTTCGCGCCAAGCGGGGCGCAAGCAATTTTCGCGCCAAGCGGGGCGCAAGCAATTTTCGCGCCAAGCGGGGCGCAAGCAATTTTCGCGCCAAGCGGGGCGCAAGCAATTTTCGCGCCAAGTTTTGGATTTTTTCAGACTTTCGGCGGGACCCCTTTTTAGTCTAAAAAAACTCAATTTTTGGGCTGGCATAGAACTTGCTTGCTCGTAGTTGGTGCGATACTTGCTTGCGCCCTTGGTACTAGGTAAACAAAAAAAAGGCGCAAGCGGAAAAACCGCTTGCGCCGTGAATGGGGAAACTAGATAACGAACGACCAACTTGTTCTGCCCCCCTGCGGGGGGTGGACGAAAACGACGTCCACCGCGTTTTGGGGGATATGCGCCCCCATTGCAATGGCCTTTGCAATGCGCGACGAGCGCATTGCTTTTGCCTGCCTAGCTTCCACCGTGTCAGCCCATTGACCGACAGAAATTTCGGAGTCACTTCCTCCGAAACTAACCATTTCGGACGGGGCATGAATGCCCCCCCCGACGAACTGACGCCCGTCTTCGCGGGCAAGCCTTTCCCCCAAGGGAGTAAGGCCCATGGGCCAGTCTTGGCCCGTTTCGTCCGCCTCACAGCGGACGAGCCGCGCCCGATGCGCGGCTTGGGCGGCACGATAGGCCGCCATGCTTGTATGGCGCCCGAAGGTGCCACTAACTTCCGTGACACCCGCCACGGAAAAAGAGATGAAGGCGGACAATCCGCCTTCCACCCCGCCACTCCTGCCGCTCCATAGGCCAGCAGTGATGGCGGTTTGTCCGCCATCCTTGTTTACCGTGACACTTGTCACAGTTCCCGTCAGGTTTCCTGACGGGATTGATAGGGAGATTTTATCTCCCGTGCGGACACTTGGAACTATCCAGTGTCCTACCACATGGAAGCAACCCAATTCAGGATTTGCTTCCAACTCCCGCTCTGCGGGAGTCTGCCCAACGACACTGGTCCCGTTGATCAGCATCTTTGACGCGCATTGCGCGTCTAGGTCTAGGACATCCCCCGCGCGGGGGAATTCCAGCCTGAAGTTTCCCATGACTTTCATTTTTGTTTTTCTGCAAATCGGCTATGGACCGACGCCAGCGGGTTTACCCCCCGCGTTGTGAAGAAAAAATACCATGGAACCGCTTAATTCACCAGCGGATAAACTGTTTTTAATTCAACGCGCGGCGCGATGCTGGCACGCTTTAAGCTTGCGCATAGTTGGCATGAAACTAGCTTGCGCATAGTTGGCATACAACTCGTATACCAAATTGCAAGGGGTATTATTTGAAATTATTCTAATGAATATCATTAGAAAAACTCATACTGGGTTATATGTAGATAGCCTTTTTAAATGAAATCAAAATTAAATTACCTTTCCTTATCATCACAAAAACCTTCAGGTCAAAAATCCGAACGGGTCATTTTAACCAAAACAAAAAAGGTAAAAAATCCTTCTTCGCTTACTATTAAAAATCAATTTCAATATGGGAAAGCCCATTCATCTATAAACCTTCAGGTCAAAAAATACCCGAAGACATTTTCGTGAAAAGTAAATCTGCGGTTATTTAGAAGTACAGCCCCGTCTGTGGCGTATTCAATTGGGTGAATTTTAAATTTGCTTCGGTTTGAAGTTTCACCTGGGTATTCGCATCATACGTGGACCAATATCCACTCGCTTCTGTTTTAAAATTGGCCAGATCACCCGTGGTCGTGGCTAGCTGATGAAGTCTTGATGCAAAATCAATTATTGTTCCTGTTATGTACATATATTTTAAATTACACGAATTGAGTGTAATATGGTTTGTAGTTCTTTGCTATGAAACCTAAAAAAGATACGTCTGAGCGTATCCAACAACGGGATAAAATTAAGAATACGTTCGATCTTAAACCATTAGCATGGACTGATCGCCAAAAAGAGTTCCTCAAACTCGCTTTGGATAAATCAACCAGAATTATATTTGTCAACGGCCCTGCTGGCAGTACCAAAACTATCATGGCAGTCTTTGCCGCATTGGAATTGCTTAACCAGCGTCGGGTTTCCGATATAATTTATCTTCGGTCGGCTGTTGAAAGCTCTTCTGAGAGTTTGGGATTTCTTCCAGGTTCAGTTGACGAAAAAATGATGAACTATGGCTATCCTCTCATGGAAAAGCTGGAAGAGCTGCTCACCAAACCTGAAATCAAAGCATTGTTGGCTGATGAACGAGTGCATCTTCGTCCATTGAATTATATTCGTGGACAAAGTTGGAACGCCCGAGTGGCGATCGCCGACGAATGTTTGACTGGAGACAGTCAAATTGTTCTGGAAAATGGCACCAAAACTATTTCAAATTTAAAAAAAGATCATAATTTGGGAAAACAATTGCCCTTGGTTAAAACTTTTAACGAAACCACAAGACAATTTGAATTTAAAAAAATCAAAAATATCATTTGCAATGGGCGACGGGAAACTGTCATTATTAGAGCGGGGAATCGAAAGATTCAATGCACTGATAATCATAAATTTTTAACCAGCAAAGGATGGGTTGAGGCGCGAAACCTTCAAAAAGGAGACATTTTACTGGCCAATGATGAACATCGTCATCAGGTTTTAAATGCCCTTAACGACGATCAAAAACAAGTTTTTCTTGGCAGCTTTTTGGGGGATGGAGGCGTTAGCAATCATGGGATTAATCGAAACCGATTAAGAATTATCCATGGAATCAAACAACAGGAATATTGCCAGTGGAAAGCCAGCATGTTTGGTTCTTCCACTTCCATTATTGAGAAAAATGGTTACAGTCAAAAACCAGCCATAAAATTCGCCACTAAGTGTTTTGCATTTGACCAAAAAGATTTCGCTCATCATAAAAAGTCTCATTGTCCGCAATGGGTTTTGGATGAATTGGACTGGCGGGGCATAGGAATATGGTTTATGGATGACGGAAGTATTTTCGCTGGAAAAAACGGGGCAAAAATCTATACTTGTTCTTTTTCGGAGGAATCTCAACAAAAATTTGTGGAAAAATTTGAAAATCTTGGAATAAAATGCAAATATCATCTTGATCTGTATCCAAAAAGAGGAAAGGCATGTTTTAGTCTGGTTTTTGACAAGGAAAATACAATAAAACTATTGGATAAAATCTCCCCATATATTCATGAATCCATGGATTATAAAAACATAAATTCACATACAAAGTACAAATGGAATAATATTTTTTTACCCTATAATCATGTTATTTTTGACTCTATTAGTCCAGCCTCCGTTGAAAATGTATTTGACTTGGAAGTGGAGGATAATCATAATTTTATTATTGCTTCAAAAACAAGGGGAATGTTAAAAAATAATTCAGGAGTTATTGTCCACAATTGCCAGAACATGACCAAGGATGAAATCTTCACCATCATGACTCGCGTTGGTAAGTTCAGCAAGCTGTTTATTTTGGCCGACCCAAGACAATCAGACCTAAAAGACTCAAAGAAGCGCGGGGGGTTTACCAAGTTGGCCAAACATTTCACTCAAGAGAAAGGTCGGGCGGGCGGGATTCACTACTTTGAGTTCACCAGGGCCGACATTATGCGCGATGATTTAACTAAACTGCTTGTGGAACTGATGGAAGATTTGGATGCGCAGGAGAAGTAAGGTTGAAAACTTTCTTCATGAGGTCCATTGGCTTGTATATTTGAGGTTTGCCATTTTTGACATAAAGAACGTGCTGGATGCGTTGCTCGTGATAACGCTTACACCATTCGGCGCAGTCCTTCAATTTTCGGAACACCACGAAGTCAATGCTTACGCCATTATAATTGGCATGGGGCGGCTTGAACTTTGATTGGGCCAGGGCCGTTACTGGGTCATTTTCGTCGGCGACATAAATTTTATTGAATAGGATGCAGATATTATCATCTTTGTAGGTTAAACCTTGATATTGGGCCGCCAATACTTTCAAATGTTCCATGCGTTCATTTAGAGTATGTTTGTGGATGACAAATGGGCTATTTGGGTGAAATTCCAATAGTAACTTCTGGCCCTGTAAAAAGAACTCGACCCTTTCCTCGTTTGTGAGTGTCTGAAATGCGCGTACTTCTGGCTGATTCATATAATTATTTTAAGAAAGATTTAGTATTTCTTATAACATTAATAGATATGAGTCAACAATTGTTTTGTCATAACTGTGGAAAACCATACGCCCTTGGGAATAATTTCTGCCAGAAGTGCGGTACTAATCTCACTTCGCTGGCATCGCGTCCCGCTTCCGAAATCCAACCTGTCGCTCTGAATAGACGGGGTAATCGCTATGAAGAACCAGATGAAGATGATGAACCAGAGGGTCATTTTGTAATAACCCAAACGGCCTTGGCAGTTGAGATTGTGAAAGATCGCCCGCTGGGAGAAGAATTTTCCAGTGTGCTTCAACAGGGTGCCCTTGGTATGAGAGAGGACGGGCGTAAGTTTGGCATTTATAATGGTGCGGAAGACCCGAAGAGTATTTTATCAGATTTCAAGAATGAGGCGGGCAAAACTCCCAAGATCGAAATCGAGTAATACATGAAAGCCACATTTGAAGAAAGTATCAAGATCATTGATGAAGAAATTGCCAAGCGAAAACACAAATGGAACTTGACTTCTTTAACTTGGATGGACTATGACGATGTATCTCAGATCATTAGAATTCACATTTACAACAAATGGGCGCAATATGATGAAAGCAAACCCCTGGCCCCCTGGCTTAACATCATCATTACCAATCAGATTAGAAATCTCATTCGCAACCATTATTCAAATTTTGCCCGTCCGTGTCTCAAGTGCGGGGCTGCCAAAGACATGACGGGCTGCGTTATTTATGGGACGCAGTGCGTCGCTTGTCCATTGTATGCTCATTGGGTGAAACGGAAAATGCCCGCCACCCAAATCAAAATACCCGTCTCCATTGAAAATCATCAAAATGAAGTCAGGAGTATTTTTGATGATTCCACTGATGTATCCAGACATGCCGATAAATTGCATGATCGCATGAAGGAGATTTTAAAGCCAACCGAGTGGCGGGTCTATGAGGGATTATTCATTTTAAATCTGGATGAGGATGAAGTTGCAAAGCGTCTGGGTTACAGTTCCAATGAGAAGGATAGAAAGCCGCGCTATAAACAGATTCGTAACATACGTAAAATCATCATGGTTAAAGTAAAAAAATGCCTGGCGAACGGCGATATTGATATTATATGACTGACCTGACGTTAACTCCCGCCCAGGAACAACAAGTGGTTGATCTCTGGAATGCCAATCCTGAAACTCCACCCGCTTTGAAGGATTTGACTATTTCCGTGTTTGGTGATGGCCATGATGGCCGTACTAATGAGGCGAAGGCAATCAAAAAGTTTCTTTCGAGCCGAAATCTCAAAGCTCAAACCACTTCTGAGTATCAACGTGTTTCCGATCTGATTGAGCTTAGTGATGAGCAGAAACTTTACATTGCCAATAATGTTCAGTCAATGAATAGTGCTCAAATTTCCCGTGTTCTATTTAATAACCCAAATCTCAGTAATCTGGCCGCCGAGGCCCTGGCCGTCAATAAATACATTAAAACTTTGAATATTCGCGTGCGTCATGCCGAGGATATGGACATCCCCGATGGCAAGTATTTTCCACCCAAAACACCAGAGGCGGTTTTGCGGGTGGTCAATCGTTACATTAATCCGCCCATGGAACAGGATAAACTGACGGCGGCTTGGAAAAAGAATCTTGACACGTTGATTGGTTACATGCACACCTATCGTTATACTGCTCAGATGAACAATTATGAATCGGTGAGCGACCGTTCCCTGTGTGAGGACGCATTTGTCCGCGCCACCTATGACAAGCCTGATTTGGCGCAAACCGAAGTTGACCAATACATCGAATATGCCAATCAAGTTGTTGAGGGTTTCAAAATTCAACGACGAAAAGAAATACTCCAGCACCAGCAGGAAGAAATGGCTGATGCCAGTGACCCCGATAGCCGAAAATACTGCATGGGTCTGGTTGAAGCCATTGGCAAGGCCAGTACTGAATTCAATTTGTGCAAAAAGCGCGAACAAGACCTGCTTGATACTTTGTCAGTGTCTCGTAGCGAGCGCATTTCCAAACAACGCGAGGGGGCCTCAAGTATTTTGGATTTGGTTAATCACTGGAAGACTGAAGAGGGCCGCAAGGAATGGTTGAAACATGCCGAGAAAGAACAGGAGGCCATGAAGACCGAAGTGGCCCGCTTAAGTTCATTGCCCGATTTTAAGGCCCGCATATTGGGTTTAAGCAAGGAGGGTATTATCAATGGCTAATGTCCAATGTCGAGCCTGTTTTAAGGAATTTGGTTCAGATTCCTCTTTGCATCGTCACTTAAAAGCCCATAAGATGACGCAGGCTTATTATTATCAAAAATACGAACCTCGTTACGATAAGTTTGATGGCAAGATTATTTTATTTAAAAACAGGGATTATTATTTTTCAAATGATTTTAATTCAAAACAAAATCTTAATAAATGGTTAAATCGGGTCTCTCGGGACGAGGCGAAAGATTACATTCGTGGTTATCTTTCGCAGAGAAAGTTGCAAAAAAATCTAAAATACGCCCTTTGTCAGGTTGAATTGCGTTCTTTGATGTTGCCTGGCATGGTTTACTTGAATAAACTTTTTGGAAATTATTATAAGGAATGTCAGGCCCTGGGATTAAGTGCGCGTTTTGTCGGCGGTAAACTCAGTGACACTCCCAGGAGTTTTTTGCCTCATCACGGGATTTACTGTGACAGCCGAGAACAACAACCTTTGAAATTTAACATTAAGTCTATATTGCAAGGATTGACCTTCGGGGATTATCGCCTGAACGATGACGAATTTACTCAAAATTGTTGTATTGAACGCAAGGCTTTGACTGATTTATTTGGCACATTATCAACAGGTTATGAACGTTTTTGCCGAGAAATTGAGCGTGCCCAGGCCGCTGGATTTTACCTGGTGGTCGTGGTCGAAAGTTCCATGCAATCTATCAATGATCATATCAAGATGCTCAGAAGTAAATTTGTCTATATTTCTCCTGAATATGTCTTCCATAATCTTAGAGCCATCTGTCAGAACTACGATAACGTTCAATTTCTCTTTGTGAACGACCGAGCAGAAGCCGTTGAAGCTATTGAGCGCATCTTTCAATCCAATGGAGAGTTCAAGAGGGTTGATTTGCAATTCTGTTATGATACGGGAAAATTAATTTAGAGATTGTGGTAAATAAAAATAAAATATATCATGCAGGAGATTTGGAAAAATATTAAAGGCTACGAAGGACATTATCAAGTATCAAATACTGGCAAAGTTAAATCTTTGGAACGTACTGAGATTTGTGGCGGTCGCGCCAAACAAAGAATTAGACGAGAAAGAATTTTAAAACCTGGGAAAGATTCAGATGGTTATTTAAAAGTAATTTTATGTTTACATGGAAAACCCAATGGTAAAACAGTTCATAGACTCGTTTTAGAGACATTTTTTCCTGAAACTCAACCATCTATTAATCATAAAGATGGAAATAAAGCGAATAATAACATCAATAATTTAGAATGGTGTTCAGTTTCTTATAATGTAATTCATGCTTATGATAATGGTTTACACCCAATCGGCGAACAACATTATAAGGCAAAACTAAAAAATGAAGATGTGACAATTATTAAAAATTTACTTTTTGATGGTTCTCGTCATTCAACAATTGCCAGAAAATTTAATGTGAGTATTTCTACCATTCAAGATATTTTAAAAGGAAGGAGTTGGAAACGTCATGTGGCACAGTCCTACGAAGTATAGTAAAGAAGTCCTAGATTTCAACATTGAGGCCAAGGCTCTCAAGGGGGAATTGGACGACATACAAGCCAAGATTACCCTGGCCAAGTTCCTTTATCGCAACCTGGGTATTACCACCAATTTCTTGACGGGAATTGATCTTTACCCTGATCAAATTATCACTATTAAAGGAATGCTTCAAAGCAATTATACCTTGTGTGTTTGGGGGCGCGGCGTATCAAAATCGGTAAGTTATTCTAATACATGGGTTATTGATCAAGAAAAAGGTCTGCTACTTCTTAAAGACCTTTTCCCTAATTTAGACTTTTCAAAAGATCAAGAGGTTAATATTCCAACTAGAAAATTCTGGAACGGTTCTGGATGGCAGGCAACATCTAAACTATTTATTCAACCCAAAAAAGATTCTTTAAGAATTAAAACCAAACGAGGCTATAGTTTAGAGGGGGCCAAAACTCATATTATAAAAGTTTGGGATAAAACTCAATGCAAAGTGGTTTGGAAAAAATATCCAGAAATTACCAAAGACGATTATATTTGTATTAATAGAAATCGTCAGAATGAATGGGGAGAAGCAACCGATGCAAATGAATCTTATTTAATTGGTTTAATATTGGGAGACGGTTGTATTTCTTCCCACAACCCCTCAACAGAAATTACTACGGCAGATGAAGAAATATCTGATTTTTGTCTAAAATATGGGGCGAATATTCATCTTAAAAAAAATACAAGGGCATGGGATTTATATTTTCCCAAAGACATAATTGATAAATTTCTTGGAAAATATCAAGTAAAACGCGGACTTTCATATGATAAAATAATCCCTCAAACAATATTTTCTTCAAAACAAATGCTAAAGGCTTGTCTTCAAGGTTTGTTTGACACGGATGGATGCGTTACTTCGTCGCAGTTGACTGTGGAATATTGTTCCACCTCCATTGAAATGGCAAGACAGGTTCATTTCGCCCTTTTAACTTTTGGAATTGTTTCCCATTTAATGGAATATAAAATCCCATCACCATTTGGCCATGCATGGAAAGTTATCATTACTGGTCAAGATTGCCGAATATTTTCGGAACAAATTGGTTTTCGTCTCTCACGAAAACAGAATATTTTAAATCAGCATCTTTTAAATGGCAATTATAATACCAACATAGATGTTATCCCAGGTCTTAAAGAATACTGCCAACGAGAAATTAAGTCTAAGGCTCGTCTTCCAAAAATCTTATCTGATGAATGGCGTAACAAAATTCGCCGTAAAGACAATCAACTAAATCTAACTTATGATACTTTAGACTCTTATTTAGAGTTCTTCGTTCGGGCTGGTATCACAGGAGAACATATAGAAAATCTTAAATCTATTAAAAACGAACATTTCTTTTTTGATCAGGTAGAATCAATTGAAGATATTGGTGGTCGGGATTGTTTGGATTTTAATATTCCAGATGGAGAAATGTATTGGTCAAATGGTTTTATCTCTCATAATACCTGGACGGCGGCAGTCTATTGCATCTTGCAGATGATCTTCTTTCCCAAGTCGTCTATATTAATTGCTGGCCCCACCTTCCGTACAGCCCGTTTCATTTTTAACCATATTGAAAAGATTGTCAATCAACCTGAAGCTCAGATGTTGGCCGCCGCTTTTAATGTTGATTTTAAGGTACGTCGTAATGACGAGTTCCGTTGGAGTATCAATGGTGGGGAAATTGTGGCCATTCCCCTAAACGGCGAAAAGATTCGTGGTTTCCGCGCCAACGTACTTCTGATTGACGAGTTTCTTTTGATGTCTGAGGATTTGGTGGAAAAAGTCTTAATTCCTTATCTTGTATCACCCACTTCGGCTGAGGTTAAACGTCGTAAGCAAATTCGTGACAAGGAAAGTGACTTGATTCAGAGGGGAATCATCACCGAAACGGAACGCACCAAATTTACTGGCAATGCCAAACTAATAGCCCTGTCATCAGCCAGTTATACCTGTGAATATTTGTACAAAAAGTACGACGATTACGTAAAAAAAATTTACAGCCCCGACTTGCCTGACGAAGGGGCCAAGTACTTTGTATCACAGTTATCCTGGGATGCCATTCCAGAGGATCGTATGGATAAAAGTATCATTGAAATGGCCCAGACTAACGAGTCTAATATGGCCACTTTCAAACGAGAATACTGTGCCCAATTTTTGGACGGCTCCGACAGTTACTTTTCCATGCAAAAAATGATTGCATGTACTGTGCCAGATGGGGAAAAACCCACATTACTTGTGCGTGGTAAACGGGATAAAAAATACATTTTGGCCATTGACCCCGACTTTTCAAACTCACCAACGGGTGACGATTTTGCCATGTGCGTAGTGGAATTGGATGATAACGGCAAAGGGGGAACCGTGGCTCATACTTATGCCGAATCAGGAAAAGACTTGAAAGATCACATTCGTTATTTGCATTATATCCTGACCAACTTCGGCATTGATATGATTATTATTGACTATGCTGGTTATCAATTTATTGAAGCTGCCAATGAGAGTCAATTGTTCCGTGATGCCAATATGAATTTGAGTATTTTTGATTTTACTTCTGAGAAAGACGGGGAAGAATACAATGAAGAATTGCGCAAGGCCCGCAATTCATACAACAAGCAGATTGGACGCATAGTTTTCAATCAATACTTCACGAGCGACTTTATTCGCAAGGCCAACGAATGGTTGCAGGGATGTTTTGATTACAAACGTCTTTGGTTCGGCGGCAGTATCAAGGGATGTCCAGAAGTGTTTAATGAGATTGCTTCTTTGCCAATTGATTTCAAACAAGTTTTTGCAAACAAAGATTTGGACGATAAAAATGAAACCCCCATGGGTTATATGATTGATCGTCAGGAAATTTTATGCAAACAAACAAAATATCAGTGTGCCTCCATTGAAGTAAAGACTTCCCAGCGCGGAGTTCAGAGTTTTGATCTTCCCCTGGTGATGAAACGGGATAATACGGCAAGTAGAATGCGACGAGATAGTTATACCGCATGTATGTTGGCAGCTTGGTGTATGAAGTCATATAACGATATCATGGCCTTCCAACCCACGAGTTTAGAAACATTTGAACCCATGATGATTTGAAATGAGTGTAATACAAATATAGGTTTATGGACAGCAGCATACGCATCAGACAACTTAATCAGGCCGATCTATCTGGATTTATTGGGGGAGTCATTAATCCCATCCTTCAGAGCAACGGTATAGGGTTCAGTGGAAAGACTCTCTCTCCAACTGGGTCGGGGTCTTTTGCGCTTGGGTCTCCATTATTGCCTTTCAGCCAGGTTGCCACAAACAGTCTATTTCTTCCATCTGGCAGTGGTATTTTCTTTGGCCCAAATGTTTTTTTGACTTCAACCGTCAGTGGTAATACAGCATACCTTAACATCAATGGTTATCTCATTTCATCTACGGCCCAGGGATTATCAATTATCGGCCCACAGGGACCAGTGGGAGCAACAGGACCAGTGGGGGCAACGGGACGCAGCATTACAGGAGCATACGCCCTTAACGGCAATATGGTCCTGCAATACTCGGATGCCACGCAAAGCAATCCAATTTCACTTCCGTCAGGTGCCACGGGAGTAATGGGACCAACAGGAGCTTCACTATCCCGTTTTAATCAAAGCGGCAATTATGTTCAGCCCGTGTTTTCAAATGGAACGAGCGGAACATTCATTCTTTTAGCAAGCGGGGCGCAGGGACAACAGGGCGTGGCTGGGGGTATTTTTATTGATTGTAGTCAGATTACTGGCGTGATGGAGCATCAAATTGCCCCCGCCATTGACATTTATAACGTCAATCCCAGTACAAACATAAATCCTGATTTAAATTTCATCAAAGGCATGAGATATACCATTGGTCAAAGTGGTTTAAATCTCAGTACCGTCACTGTTTCTGGAACACCTTATAATACCAATTTCTTTATTGATGAATATGGTACGACTGGTTATCTTCGTTTTACTGTTTGGGGTATTGCTGTTCCAGATTCCACATATACGGGTCGGGTTGTCTATCCAGAAGTAAGTTTTAATCCAATAAACTATATTGATGATAGTTCTGTTTTGCAGAATATTGTTGAAGACCCATACAAACGTTCGATTTCATTCAATATCTCTTTGGGGGCCAGTTCGGCATACTATTATGGTTTTGCCCGATATAATCTTAATGGCCAACTTTTTGGGACTAACGGAGAACAAACCTATGGTGGTGTGGTTCTTGGTAATTTATATTGTGATTACTTTGGTCCAGTGGGTCCAGCAGGACCAGCAGGAACAATGGGTGTTCCTGGCCCACAAGGAGACATTGGACCAGCGGGTAACGGAGGAAACCCTGGGGTTGGCATCACAGGAGCCACTAGTAATGGGTCGCAAATGCAATTGTTTTACTCTGATGGTTCGACCAGTCCTTTATTGACATTACCAATGGGTGGTGCAGTGGGGCCAATGGGTCCTACGGGTCCGATGGGACTTACTGGACCACAAGGTCCAAATGGTGTGGCGGGTCAGGCTGGCGCGCCAGGTTTTGCAGATACATATGTATGTTATTTTGCCACTAATACCATTAATGCCACATCGGGTATTTCCCCATCACTAAACAAAATGTCTAATGGTAGCAGTACATGGACATATTGTACTGGAAATCAAATGTATTTTCAAGGTGGGGACGCCATTCAATTTCAACATAATGATCTCATTGGTAAGGCTTATTCTCCCTGGCAAAGTGTTATTATTGCGGATAATGACTATCCTGGTGCAAGATATTTTTATTCCTTTGTTGAATCTTTTAATGCAACCGCTGGAAGTATAAGTTTACTTGTACAAAACACTCCTTATGCTCCCGTGGGATTAAATGGTTCTTATATGTATTGGAATCAATTTAACAGTATTGCCATGAACTTGGGTGGTCTTGGTTCTCCTGGACCCGCTGGTCCCATTGGCCCACAAGGAATACAGGGTCCAGCCAGTAATCCAAACCCAATATTTACCATGAGTCCCTCTATCAATGTAAGCTCTCAAACCTCAAATACCGTAAATATTAATGGTAATACCTACAGTGCCTGGGTGCTTACTTTTAACAATTATGGCAATACGGTTAATTTTTTGTCTGCTGATTTTGCCGTTGGTGAAACAGTGCAACTCAATATAACTAACAATTCATCATATTCCAATACGGAATATCCTTTGATGGCTTGGACTATTGACGGAAATCCTGGAATTCATTTTCCCTATGGTGTGTCTGCGCCCGCACCAGAACCAAATACAACATCAATCTACACATTTGTAAGATACCCAAACGATCCTATCGACGATTCTCCACGAATTTATTGTACATATACTTTGAATTATTCATAATAGGTAGATTATGGCACGCAAAAAACTAACAATCGCCAAGGGTGATGATGGTCAAGGAAACTTGACAAATCTCAAACCAACTAAAAAAGTTGAAAAGATGGAATTAACCCAACCATACATGGAATCAATCGCCAGTGACTTTCAAGGCGACCAACATAACCATGACACACGCCGCAATGTGGCGGGTATCATCGAACGCACGAATCGCTTTGCCAACATTGACAATGGACTTGTGCCTTTTCGTTATTCAAGCTCGATTTATGGGGCCAACCGTTCTTCAATTGATGTTCGTGATGCCGTAGTTTTGTGTCAGAAGTGTTATTACAATTTTGCGTTGTTCCGAAATGTCATTGATTTGATGACGGAATTCTCGGTTGGACGTTTAATTTTGCGCGGGGGTAGTCAACAATCCAGGGATTTTTTCCATGCTTTATGGAGAAAAATTAACATGGAAGATTTTCAAGAAAGATGGTATCGGGAGTATTATCGCTCAGGAAACGTATTTACCTATCGTTTCGATGCGATCATCAAGCCTGCTGATGTTCAAAAGATCATCCAAGCCTTCGCCGCCGAAAATAATTATGACGCTGGACAACAAAAAGCAGCCAGTTACATTGCCGAGGACACTATTGTCATTAAACCCGACAAGTTGACCATTGAACCCTTTTCCATTCCCGCCCGTTATCTCATTTTGAACCCTGCCGATATTCAAATGATGTCAACCTTGAATTTTGCATATGGCATCTACTTCAAAATATTAACCGATTATGAAATAGCTCGTCTTCGTAATCCCGTCACTGAGGAAGACATCGCCGTCTTCAAAGACTTGCCAGATCAAGTTCAAAAACAGATCAAAACAGGTAGTCGGGTGGTTGCCATTCCATTGGACCCAACGAAGGTATCCATGGTCTTTTATAAAAAGCAAGACTATGAACCTTTCGCCGTACCAATGGGTTATCCCGTTTTGGAAGATATTGATGCAAAAGCAGAAATGAAGAAAATTGACATGGCCGTCGCACGAACCATGCAACAAATCATTCTTTTAGTGACCAGTGGTACTGAACCTGTAAAGGGCGGCGTTAATCAGAAGTATGTTGATTCTTTGCGTAAACTATTTGCCAATCAATCAGTCGGGCGCGTTCTTATTGCTGATTATACCACGAAGGCTGAATTCAAAGTTCCAGCAATTGCCGAATTGCTTGACCCAAAGAAATACGAAATTATCAATGATGATATTAACATTGGTTTGAACAACGTTTTTGCTGGTGGGGATAAATTTGCCAACCAACAACAGAAGGTTGAACTATTTATCGCCCGTTTGGAACGGGGCCGCCGATCTTTCATCAACAACTTTTTATTGCCAGAAATGCGTCGGATTGCCAAGTCATTGAATTTCAAAAACTATCCCGAAATTACCTACGAAGACATAAAACTCAAGGATGACTCAACCATGAACAGGATTTATGGTCGTTTGATTGAAGTCGGAGTGCTGACTCCCGAGCAAGGATTCAAGGCCCTCACCAATGGTATTCTTCCCGACCCCACACTGATGCAACAAGAGCAGGAAGATTATAAAACAGATCGGGATAATGGTTTATATGTGCCGCTGGTAGGCGGGGCTGGTGTGGGAGCGGGTTCAACGGATGACCCTGGAAGTCCAGGAGGGGCAACGGGTCCACAATCAGTGCCTAAAACTGTTGGCCCAATCGGAAGCAAAGCCTCGATTGACGAAACAAAATTCAGTATGGTCAAAGTACGTGATTATTTGGCGCTTGCTCAAGACCTTGATAAAGCTGTCATGGAACACTTGCGTAAAACTCATGGAATTAAAGCCAAACGTCTGACGAAACTTCAACGAGAAGTTGCAGATAGTATGGTCGAATTAATTATTGCAAACGAAACTCCTGATAAGTGGATTGAAACATCTGCTAGTTACGTGGAATCGCCCGAAGACAAGAATCACAAGCGAGTGTTGGAAGTAAACAAAATTGCCACAATCCATCAACTCGACAACTTCTTGGCTGGTATTCTACTTGCCAGCAAAATAGAAGCAAATGGGTAATCAATTTAGTTTTTATCAGTATGACGGTCTTGTACCTGGTGCTACAACGATAACGCCCTTTGCTTATACGGGGGCAAATGGAAATCGTGTAGTTGTTTGGAGCGGGGTGGTCACTCCTGTTACGGCCCCCTACTACAATAGTTTCATTGGTTATTATATCACGCCTTCTCTATTGGAAGGTGGAGTGGCTGGTTTTCTTTGGGAATTATTTAATGATTCTTCCACATATCCTTCAACTTTTAAGGCAAAAATTAGTGGAGAAGCAAATTCCAGTAATCTTCATCAAGTTTCTTTTAATAATAATATCTATGGATTTTTGTATCCTCTGCTTAAAGAATCAGGACAAATGGGTATTAATCTATCAGGGGAAGTAAAACAAGATAACAATCAGAGTCCATTTGCCTTTTCATATTCGGGCATTATTCCTTCTGGAACGAAAGACTTCCCCGTTAATGCAGTTAATTATTCTGGTCAAACCATCTCTGGAGCGAAGGATTTTTTTGCTATTGGAAACTTTATCTCGGGATCAATTATAAGCAACAATAATGATCGTCCCGTTTATGTCATAAACTTTTCAGGCAGCATAAATCATAATAATCGTGATGTTGGAGACATGAGTTGTAATTTTAATTCGGTTTCTTATTCACTTTATGTGGTGAACGCTATTATAATCAGTACAGGAGACACTACAAATATGAACACTCAATTTTCAACTGTTAAATACGAATATCATCCTTAATTTATGCACGCACAAGTAAAATATTCGCTGCACGGGGCGTTCAAATTCGACCTGTACAGCGGAACAACCATGGTTTCAACGACTGATTGGTTTGATAATTTCATTACTCATACTGGTTTATCTTATCCAACAATTTATCCGTTCGCCGATTGTTTTCGTTTCCTTTCTTTGGGTGGAAGCGAGGGTAATAACGTGCCTAATTCTGGTTATATTGCTGGTTCAGGTCAATATGCCACAACGGGTCTTGCATATCCAATTACTGGTTATGGAACCTCAGAAGGTTATTCACAGACTCCACAATATATTGGATGGCAGGGATATGCCATCGGAAGTACGAATCAATCCTCCGTGTGTGGGACTAATTTAGACGAACGAGGCCTTTCATTATATCGGGGCTGGACAATTCCCACGGGAGACGTTGGTTGTACAATGAATCAAGGTTCAAATGGTTTGCAAATCGGAGAGTTTATGGTCTCCCCTTCCTCTGGCTCAGACCCATCTGGACAATTTGCGTTCAGTCGTATTACTCGCTCTCTTTCAATTCCAAATGGTTACAAAGCCACTATCAGCTATCAACTGAGAATCGTTTTTCAAAATACAGGACTAACCCTGTTGCCTTCGGGGTCTTTCCAAACAGGAAATGCTGATATTTCCGAGGATTTTGATTTGGTTTCTGGATGGAATTCTCTTTCTGGATACTATCGTCAAGTTTGTCCGTCTTTGTGTGTTGTAGATGCTTGGGGAGCCTCATATACTCCAGCCTGGGGTAATTTAATGGAGCCATGCAATAAAGATTTATCAGCCATGACGTTTTATCTTTCTCCTGATAATGCCCAATTTGATGTAAATAATGTTGATGGATATGGACAATCAAATATAGATTTGGCTTATACTTCTGATGGTTTAATGCAACAGGTGGCTTTATCTGATATTAGTTTCCCTCCAACAGCACATGGTGTTAATCCTGGAAATCCGCCTTCAAATCCAGCGACTTGGTATCAAAATCCGACGTTGGGGACACCTGCTAATGATGTTCCTTCTTTAGTAGCATCAAACACAAGATTAACCAATATACGTTTAGGAAGTGCATTAAACGGACTGGTTACTCCTTTATTGTCTAATTATTTTAATGCTCCTGTAATGTCTCCTGCAACTTTTAATTATCAATCAGAAGAAGATTCAACCGTTCAACCAATTAGTTATGCTTCTCCTGGTATCTTGAATTTCAAAAAAGGAATTGCTAATTATGGACAGCAAGCTGTTTTTTCTTCAACCGTATTTGCATTACCAGCCATTAATCCAACTGGACGGGCAAAAAAAAGAACTTGCCGAACAACTTTCGCGCCAATTTCCAGTCTGGGTTATAATACTAGATTTGGTTCATTGGTAGCCGCATACAATACAGATGATACACAGACCCCGCCAAAATTAATTACTTTTCCAATTATTGACTGTCTGTTTTTTGATACTGCTGGTCGTTCAACCATGCAACACTATCGCCAAATTAGCGGTATCTATTTGACAAATCGTGGTACTGGCGTTGCAGATGCGTACTTTACTATTCAACCAACGGGCGATACAAATATTCAACGTTTCTTAACCTGCAAAACAATGCAGGGCGCGATTTCTTCCAACGGTACAATTGTGGATAATGGTTTCTTTTCTCTCAATGGTGGACTGAACAGCGGATATTGGTTGGACGGTGTTAATACACCAACTACTGGTAATAGTACTTTCGGGGCGGCTTATGGTTGTTCTGGATGGGGTGCTGTTATCGGGGTTGTAGGACCGACAAATGGAGCAGACTATACTGGATTGCCTTATGATCTTGGATTAGCTGATCACAACGTTTCTATGTACGGAGGGGGACTAATGGTCACGGCATTTAATCCTGATCCTAATCCCCTTATAAATGGAAGTGCTCCAATTATGGGCGCACCATCTAATTCTTCTAATTTATACTGGCCAGCACCAGTGCAAAGTAATATTTTAACTCTTTCCGTAACGAATGTTTCTTACTATTCTAGCCAATCATGCTTTAGTCCTAATACGACTCCTTTAACAGGTATTCCTGGAGTCGTAGGGCAACCAGGATATAACTGGATAGGTAATCCATGTCATTTCTGTCCTCCAACAGGATATATTTCTCATTACGACGGAATTGGCGGAACAGGGTATCGTTTATTACCGAATTGCGGGTATCCGAATAATGACATCAGTGATACATATTTGCCAACAACAGGCGGTCAATATCCCGCGTTAAGTCGTGATAATGGTTTGGATTTGTACTTGGACATAATGTGGACTGCACCATGCGGTGGCAGTGCAACAAAAAACTGTATTGATGTTCCATTAGTGGCCAGTAATATTACATACTAATATGTTTTTACAGAAAAATATTGGCGTCAAGGGTAAGTTTAAATTTCAAGTTTTTAACGAGAGCAGTTTGTGTTATGAGACTGAAAAAGAGAACTTTATTACTTCAACAGGATTAAGCTATCCATCTCAATACGCTTTTGCAGATTGTTTTCGTTTTGTTTCTCTTGGAATAGGGACGACACCAAATACTGTGGTGGGTTTAGGAACAACGGGTTTATCCACTGGTGTATCTTCATTTTCTTATATTGGTGGGTATGATTGCAGTCAAGACCAAAATGGTTATTATGCCTCTCAATATTGTGGATTTGAAGAAGAGGGTAATATAGTATCATTAAGTCGGGGATGGCGCGTACCAACAACGGGGACATTCGACTCTGACTATACTTTTCAAGAATTTATGGTTAGTCCTGGATACCCAGGAGTAAAAGCCATCGCTGGCGATGTAGCCTGTGGTTGTGGCGATTCTAACACTGATGGAAATGTTGGAACAGATGGTTCTCCCGTAGCTCAGAGTGCTTCTAATCCTTATACAATTTCTATCTGTTCTGGTTATCATGCTTTTGCACGAGTATTAGTGCCCATCTCAGTCAATCAAAGTAATTACATCGTTGTCTCTTATAAACTGGAATTATCATTTGATTCTGGTGTTCAAACTTTCAATATCCCGATTGATCTTGAGGATTCTCCATCAACGAATTTTTCAGGTCATCTTACTGGTCGGGCCAATCAAGTGCATCATGGTTTAAAATTGGTTTGGGATGAAAAGACTTATGATGGAGGTAGTCAACAGAATATTGATGGTGATTTTTATGGAGAATCTTTTGTTGGTCCTTGGGGGGCGCCGATGGAACCGAGTTGTCCAGCTTCGAGTACGTCACCGTCTTTTGGCAATTTGACTGCATTTGTCAGTACAGATAATATTCAATTTCTCGTTAATAGAGAAGAAGGGGGGAATGTTTCGGATAAATCTTCGGCAGCGGCGAATGGATTAGGATTAATGGACTGGCATCCGACACCAACAGAAGAAAATGGAGGCGCATTCCTAGGAAATTTTTACGCTGTTCGTCAAGGTGGAGGAGGCAATAGTTATTATCCTCTTGATACTGATTATACTCTAAATACCACATCGGATCAATTAACATCAGATCAACAAAATTTTATTGTAAACGCCAAACAGTGCGATAGTGTAAGTAAATTACCAATGAACAACTTTACACCAAGTGATAGAAGTAGATCAATAAATTTTTCTTTTCAATTTAATGGAATTAATTGGGCGGATGGCACAAACGTGTCATTTGTCAATAATCCTATTAGAGCTTTAACCCTTTCATATTATGATTCAAACTCTAATTATATTCCTTTTTACGATATTATTTTTGCTGATTTGATTGGACTTTATCCATCAATCAACACTTCCGCAGGAACGTATCAATTGCCTAATGAATCTTATTCGGATTTTCAACCTCCTACGGGATATTTTTATGGTCAGGATGGAGGAACGCTCACCGTAGGTTTTCTCACTACTTGGTCTTCTCCCTGCGACCCAAGTGTAATTGGTTGCCCAAGTTGATTTTTGATGTATCAATCAAGAATTTCCAAAAAAAGCAAAAAATGTGTAAAACAATTAAGATGAAGAATTTCCCATATACCACATCATTTTCTTCGACGGTCAGATGCATGACCTCGAATGAAAAGGATAAGTATCTTTCTTTGGCTTCTTTGACAACTTTACGTCAATTTATTCCCAATATTGATACTGCCAGCAATGCTGATTTACTTCCCGTTTCTTTTAATGCCTGTGTGGTTAATAGAGTCAATCGTAATACCGATGTCATTGATACGGCGACGGCTTTGGGAATGTACAAAAATTTTGTCAACAAACCAATTAATGTCGAACATTCTCGACAGAAGAATATTGGTGTTATTCTTTCGGCGGGTTTTAGTGAATTTGGTTCCGATAAACCATTAAGTGAATTAGAAGTCTCCAAGATGGATGGGCCGTTTAATATAACATTGGGAGGGGTAATCTGGAAGATAGTTTCTCCTGATTTGGCCGATTTAATTGAGGAAGCCAGCGACCCGACCTCTCAAAACTATATGTCTGTTTCAGCCAGTTGGGAACTTGGTTTTACGGGTTATCGTATTGCTCTTTTGGAGGGTGGAAAGAAAAATCTTAGTGATGCTTCAAAAATTTTGACGGATGAAAAAGAAGTTGAAGCCGCTCAGAATAACCTGATTTCATTGGGTGGAACGGGTAAATTTCAAGATATGTTTGCTTATCGAATGCCGTCTTATGATGTACTTCCTCTTGGTATTGGATTTACTGAAAAACCAGCCGCCGAAGTAAAAGGCGTTGCCACAAAAGCCAAAGAAAAAGTGGGTATTGTCGAAAAACCAGCCATCGGTCGTCCATCTGAAAATGATGATGTGGAAAAACCCGCAATTATTCCCGTTTCTCCTGTTAAAAATGAAGTTGGCATTGTCGAAAAACCAGCCATCGGACGCCCTTCTCAAGAAGCAGGATTAGCTTCTATGACCGAAGAACAAAATAAAATTTCCCGAACATCACAATTAAATGTAAATCAAGAAAGAAGATTAACTACTATGAAATTCACGTCCATCAAAGACATCACTGATGAAAATTTGAAGCAGGCTAATGCGTCCGTTGTCGCCGAGTTTATTGAGTCCGAGCTTACCAAAAGTAGCAAGACGTGGGAAATTCAAAAGGATGCACTTAATACTCAAGTTGCAGAAGCGACTCGTCAGTCGCAAGAAGCTATAGCGAATCTTATCAAGGTTCAGGGGGAAATGACCGAAGTTAAAAAGCAACTTGATTCTCTTGCGAAAGAAAAGGCAAACCGCGAAGCTGTTGATAAGTTCAATGCCCGCATGACTCAAGTAGTTGCAAGTTTCGATCTTTCTGACGACGTTCGTGAAGCTTTGGTTGAAGAAATCAAAGACTTGAAGGATGATGCCTCCTTTGAGAAGTGGTTCTCCAAAGCAAAAGTTATTTTGAAGGGCTATGCCAAGAAAGCTGCTCCCAAGAAAGATGACGGCAAAGACGGAAAAGACGGCAAAGACGGCAAAGACGGAAAAGATGACAAAGACCAGGATGCCGATGCTGATGACATGGGCAATGACGCCGAAGCCAAAAAGAAAAAGAAGGATGCCAAAGCCGCCAAAGCCGCCGAAGCAATTGCCGCCGTTGAAAATGCTTTGGATGATGCCGATACTTCCAAGGGCGGTCTACCAAATGGTGGAGCTTCCGAGAAACCAACATTGAGGCAGCTTGCCGCTCAAGCTTTTGCACACGAAAACATTATCGTCAACCGATAATACAAACAAAACAAATTTTAGGATAAAACTATGCCAACACTAAGACCATTCAGAGATTATGATGAAAAAGATGTTCTCAATTTCTTTGCCTACTCAGGTAACGTAATTGATTCAAACTATCTTATTTTAGCAAACAAAGGAACTATCTGTACCATTACTGGTATTGGTTTTACTCCTTCAGTCAACGAGCCAATCCAGATGCTCGGTAACTTTGGTTCATTTAGCGTCAACAACTTTGTTGCTCAACGTTATGGTGCTACTGCTTTCGTAACAGCCGCCAACCCAGGAACAATTCCTGTCGGCATGACGTTGTTTGATGTTCGCGAATTGGATGAAAATCAATTGCCTCTCAAATACAACCCCCGCAAAGCTGCTGAAATGGAAGTCGTTATTTCTGGTCAGGTTGTTCCTCTCGTCACTCGTGGTACATTCATGTACAGCGGTATCCGTGTCTCAGGTAGTGTCCCTGTTACTGCGGGTGCCCCTGCTTATTTGGGTTACAACGGTGAAATCGCAACCTCTGGTTCTACTGTTATTGGTAAGTTTTTGGGAACGACTGGTGCTTATAGTACGGGTCTTTTCACCGCTTCCGATCAGAGTGCTATCGCTCTTGTCTGGTTGAACTTGCAATAATCTGTATTTAATAAAACACAAAAGGAAAAAATAATTTATGCAAATCAAACTAAAGAATACTCAGGAGCAGGTTGAATTGATTAAGGCCATCGCCTCAAAGGACACTTCAATCGCCCGTCAGGCCACCGAAGCTGTTGCGGCTTTTCTTGGACCAGTCATCCATGAAGTCTTGATGACCGCTGGTACTGTTTCCAAGATTTACAACGATGTTCCTTATGACGAGGATAGTGACCCATCCATCCCATTGGATTTGTTCTACAATGAAACCTCTGGTTACATTACCGTCTGGTCTCAGAACATGGCTGGTGGTATGCCAACTTCACAGATTGAAGGCGTTAAGGAACTCAAGTTCGGTTCCTACCGCATTGACTCTGGTGTTTCTTTCAACAAAAAATATGCTCGCAAGAGCCGCTTGGATGTCATTTCCAAGGCTATTGAACGCATGGTCAACGAAGTTTTGATTAAGCAGGAACGTAACGGTTGGGCCGTTGTTCTAAAAGCTCTTGCTGAAGCCAAGACAGCCAACGTTGCTTATGGTCAATTGGGCCACATCATCAACGCTACATCTGCTGGAAATTTCTTGCTTGCTGACTTGAACGCTCTCTTGGTTCGTATCAAGCGGATCAACGAATCCTACTCTGGTAACACGGCTGTTCAGCCCTACACCAACGGAATTACGGAAATGTATATTTCCCCTGAAATTAAGCAGGCTATCCGTGCATTTGCTTACAATCCAATCAATACCTCATCATCTGATTCTAGTGCCGTCGGCGGTATCCGTGGTCAGTTCTTGTCTGAGAATCTCCGAGATGAGATTTACAAGAATGCTGGGTTGCAGAACATCTATGGTGTCAATTTGATCGAGTTGATCGAATTCGGTGTCAATCAGAAGTATAATGCGTTGTTCAGCTTGTTCTATAACAACGCTGGTGGGTCCTTTACTCCTGCTACACAACAGATTGCTGTTGGTATTGACAATACTCGCGGTGCTTTCCTTCGCCCAGTTGCTCGTCAGTCTGAATCGGGTGGTACTTTCAGTGTCATTCCTGATGGTCAGTATGACATGTACGGTAGCCGAGTTGAGAAGGTTGGCTTCTACGGATTCCTTGATGAATCTCGTGTTTGTTTGGATGCCCGCGCGGTCGCTGGAATAGTAGTTTGAAATTAGTTTTACTAATCATAGCCCCACAGAAATGTGGGGTTTTTTTATTCACATGAGTTTAATCTTGTGTAATATATGTCAATATGAGCGATACAATTCAATTTACATCAACGGTATCTTTAACAGCAACCCAGTCGGGCCAGTTGGGTGTTAATAATAACAACCCCCAATTTACATTGGACGTTTTTGGCTCAGCAAATGTTAGTGCAAACGAAAATGTTTCTGGAGCTTTGACTGTTGGAGGAGGAATCATTAATGCTGGTAGTTATATTAATCCCCCACTAATTTTGACTGGTGGCGTAAGTGGTAATGTTGGCGGATATTCTTATGTGGTAAGTAGCGGTATTGCTGCAAACACTGGATATTTTCCAAATATTGCAACAACTGTTGGTCAAGAAATTTGTATGACAAACAAGGGTGGAACATTGCAAGTGACAGGTATTAGTCCAGGAAATCAATTCTTTAATACAGGAATAATTACAAATGGTTTCAATGTAATATCAGGAACCACCCGTTTCTTCTTTAATGACGGTACTCACTGGAACGTCCAATAAAAAAGTTTTGAAAAATAAACCTCACAGAAATGTGAGGTTTTTTATTATTTATATCTAAAATCCATATAATAATATATGAAAGCAAAAAAACAGGCAATAGAATGTCACGGCAAAGTTGAAAATTTTGAAGCCACTACTTTGGAACAAGTTTGGGCTGGCAACAATGAACTTTCTCGTTACGGTACAACTGACGCCTCTGTTTACGAAGAACGGTTGAACAACATGACTCGTGTTGATCTTGAACATGAGGCGCGTATGAAAGGCAGTATTATCGTTGCCGAAACAACGCGTATCAAGGATCGTTTGATGGCTGATTTCCGTTCTTATGTTTCTCTTTTGAGAAAACCAGTATCTCAGGCTGTTACAATGCGGGCTGATCATGCCATGCAAGCTGCCGCCCTGAAAGTTTTGTCCGAAGGACGTTAACTACTGCCATGAAAGCGTGTAATTCATGGTATGTCACAGGAAAGTCTTGTACGGCTAAAGCAGATTAATAATCCAGAACTCTCTGGATATATCCTGAGTGTTGTTACACAGGGCAGTCAAGCTGCTGGGCTACAATATTTTCGACTCAGCAGCCCATCTGCTGGAACGTTCTTATACGATTCTACCAATAATTTCTACGAGCAGGGATTTCAATTTGGTTATCCTTCAAATATCTTTCTTATAGATTTTTATGGTACGAGTAATATTGCTCCTGTTCCATATGGAAAACCATATATTTACGGATTTGACATCTACGGTGGAGCAATTTTTTCAAGTGGTAATCGGGTAATTACCACTGTTGACACGGGAAATTTTATTTCCTATGGACAATTGTTACGTACGAGTGGCAGTCTTGTCAATACCCTTTTAAAGTACTGTTACCCTAATTTACCGACGAGTGTTACCAACGGAAATATTGAAAATACTTTTCTTCCCTATGGAATTGATCTTAATAATGAGTGGTTGATTGGCGACGATACAATTCCTTCTATTGACTGGCAAAATAGAGTATTGTCGGGTGACTGGAATGTCCAGTCTCTTACAATTGGTGGACAGCCCGTTACAACTGGTGGACAAAATATCACTGGTGATTTTATTACAACGGGACAAACGGGAATTTTCGCACCAGAAAATATTGGTCTACCAACTGTGGGATACTATGGTTCTCAGTCTAATGGTTCGACCGCGGGACTCACCGCTGGTCTTCGTCACGAAGATGCCCTTGATCAGATTGATTTGATTTTGGGACTATTGGCTCCTGCGAAACCATTAAATCTTTCTCAATCAACGTTTTTGCTAACGGGCAGAACTTACTCGGCATACATGCAGGGCTCAAATACTTTAGTTAGTAATGTTGTGAATAATTTCCGTTTTACGGGATATGCGACGGGTTTCTATAATGGCGCAGCGGGCACACTATCGGGTTTCATTAATGGAATTTTGACGGGGCAGGATATTCTGACTACTGGAAATGATGTCGGTAATTATACGGGCCTGACTATTACTACTGATGCTGATTATTGGGGTGGAACATTTGGTAAGGCTGGATTTTGGTATTATTTGAATGCTCAAGTTAGTCCCATTTCACCATTAAACAGCGGTATGTTTACAACTCAATTAGTTCATTCTCAGACTGGACCCACAAACATTATCACTGGTTATTGTGATTTTTCTCAAACAGCAAAAACAGTTTTGAATACTTTTAACACGGGAACGGCAACAACCCGCATGACTGATGGGGTAATTTCACTGGCCCCAAATGATCAAGTTCTAATTAATTTCAATGTATTAAGCGGGGTTGGAGCTTTTTATGCAAATCCAATTGCCCAAGCCTCTTGTTCTCAATTGTCAACAGTTAACGTCGCTCCAACAGGGGCACCTGCAAGTGGAACAACTTTAGTTTTATCCACAGTTTTAACGGCGGCCAATAATGCCTACACAACTGGTGCGACTATTAATTTGACGGCATATAATTCCGCTGGTCAATCTTTTTCCATTGCAAATCAAACAAATGTCCGTGTTGATACAGTTTCCAATCAACAGGCTCAAAGAACAACCGCTGGTTCAGGATTGTATCCTACTATTGGATTTAATGCATTATACAACAACAATATCAGTATAAGCGGCAATGAAGAACTTCAAATGATTAATGGGGCTTTACAATATCCTCCATCAGTTGACTATAGAATTTATCTTCCATCAGGAGTAAACTATACCAATTTACCAGCGGGTACCTACTTGGGATATCGTTGGGCCATGTTTAACATGGGTCAAGTTACAAACGCTTCAAACGTCCAAGTAACATTCAATAATGCAAATAATTTTGGAAGTTCTGCCATCGTCAGTGATCTTTTGTTGTACGTACAAGTTTCAGGACAAACGGCTGGATGGATTAATGGTAATTCTGCTTATCCTGGGGTTGGTAATCCAACTAACAATGGAGATTCAGCTTTGGTAGTTGCTTTAAGCTTAAGTACCGTTAAACTGATTACGTTTGGTTCAGTTTCATTGACTGGTCCCGTGTATATTAGAGTTGGAATTCCAAGCGGTAGTAATAAGAATTTTTCATCTATAAGTTTAGTACAAGTATAATATGCCCAGTATCACACAAATTGCCGACATTTTATTCAAAAAATGGATGGGCCTTGGCGACACTCAATCGGGAAGACAGTTCTTTAATGAACCGATTCGTGGACGTGTGTTCGTGGTTAATTCACAAATTTGGGGACAATCTAACCAAATTCCAAATACCGCTCCAACAAGTTCGTCTGGTATTGTTCAATATGTCACGGAATATCCGCTAACTGCTGTAGTTGGCACCACAAACTCTTTTTCTGGCGCATTGTTACAAAATACAATTCCATTCAACTGGGGTGATGGAACAAGCTACAATTACAAACTTTACGATAGCACTTATTCCCAAATTGCTTTTGGCGTAAATGATTGGACGGTAGACACGGAGGCGGGAATTTTAATGTTTAACAATGGTGTGCCGCCAAACATGCCTCCATTGATAACGTTTTATCGTTACAGTGGAGTTATAGGCATAAACACTGGCAACTTTATAACAACAGAACAAACAGGAAATTTCATTTCATCTGGACAATTATTAAGTGCAAGCGGCGATCTTGTCAATACTATTTCAATGTATGGTAACTCTAGTTTGCCGATAGGTTGCGTTACTAGTGGAAATCTTGAAAACACTTTTCTTCCCTATGGAATTAATCTTAATAATGAGTGGTTGATTGGTAACAATACACTTCCTTCTGTTGACTGGCAAAATAGAATATTATCGGGCGACTGGAACGCCCAGTCTCTTACCGTTGGTGGACAACCAATTACAACTGGTGGACAAAATATCACTGGTGATTTTATAACATCGGCACAAACAGGTCAATTTTATTCTTCAGCTAATCCATCAGGATTTTTAACAAAGAACAATGTGTACTCATTCAAAACAACACTAATAAGCGGGATTAATAGTCAAACCATTTCATACGGGCAGACTTTTGTCACTCCACCATTGGAAGTTTCATGTACGTTTCAAAATGACGTGGACAATTATGTTTACAGCTACGCTATTTCCAGTGTAAATACAAGTGGATTTATTATCGGATTTTCCGATTATTTGTCGAATGGCGGATATATCCTTAATACTCAAATCAACTTTTAATAAATTATGATTCAATCATTTGATCAGATAAGACTCTCTAACCAGTTAATGAACGCAATGGGTGGCCAATTGGTCGTCGCTGGTCAAAACGTTGTCTATTCAGGGCTATTGGCAAGCAGTTGTAATTTCCTGCAAAACGAAATTACATCGCTTTCAGGGATGTTGACAAGCACACTGCAAAACGAAATTCTATTGTCGAGTTCAAATTTCCTTGGTAATAACGCTGGTGCTTTGGCCAACAATTCAGCTTTCAGCAACTGTATTGGTAATAATGCTGGTACTTTAGCCAACAATTCAGCTTTCAGTAACTTCATTGGTAATAATGCTGGTACTTTGACTAACAATTCATTTTTCAGCAACTTCATGGGTTATAATGCTGGTTCTTTGGCCAACAATTCAGCCTTTAGTAACTTCATGGGTTATAACGCTGGCGCTAATGCTACAAATGCAAATTCCAGCATTTTCATTGGTAATAACGCTGGTGGGGCCGCAATTGGCAATAATACCACTGGATTAAACAATGTTATTGCGATTGGATGTAATTCTGCTTACCAGGATAATGTTTGTAACGCCTCAGGTTATTCATCAATTTTAATTGGTGACTATACGCAGACTTCTGGTTTTAGCAACAGTATCACCATCGGTCGCGGAACCGCCAACAGCAATAGTGGCCAGTTTAACATTGGCAACCTACTGTTTGGCAATGGTATTTATACTGGTACGGGAAATTCCAATCAGGCACAGATTGGTCAGGTTGGTATCGGTACCAACAATCCTGCGGCAACTTTGGACGTCAATGGCAGTGGTAACTTCAGCAGTGGTTTGTATATCAGTGGTGTAAACATCACATCATAT
>Ga0224559_1000422_pt1 | contig 28661 bp, 20 predicted proteins | sample 714S33034metaG_FD_180676 | JGI IMG/M metagenome (GOLD analysis project Ga0224559, IMG submission 180676) | Peat soil microbial communities from Stordalen Mire, Sweden - 717 S3 30-34 | ecosystem: Environmental > Terrestrial > Soil > Wetlands > Peat | place: Sweden: Norrbotten County, Stordalen... | reverse complement strand
GTTCCGTAGGTTATGTTTCCAGGGTTACTCCAAGTAATTGCAGGAGTAGCTTGTGTTACATTGATTAACACACTATCTGTTGCTGTAGTATAAGTTGATGTGAAAGTAGCAGTCAATATATGCGTACCTGCACTTAATACAGTTCCTGCTACTGGATTATAGGCAAAAGTTCCAGATACTGAAGAAGTTGCATCTAGCTGAGTATTGGTCAATGCTGCCCCATACGTTATGTTAGCAGGATTACTCCAAGTAATTATAGGCGTAATGTTTACATAGATACTATGGGTGGTAGTTACCTGAGAAGTCCAACTTGCACTTGCTAATATAGTTGTTAATCCAAAAATAATAACTACAAACAAAATGAATAAGCCTATAATAATTACCTTTTTGGTCAATAGTAGACTCCAGTGTTATATAATCATAGATCCATCATGGAACTGTCAGACCTTTAAGAGTATTTTGCTTAACCTCTTATTTTTATGATCTCTAACCTCGGGCCAAGAATAATTGCAATCTTCAGATCTTACTACGTTTTGGTATGTGGTTTCTACAATATATATTAATTATTAGAAAATAATTGTGTTAAAACATTTCATCTTATTAGATTATGTTTACTCCCTATTAATATTGTTTTTTATTCGATTGCAAAATTGTTTAACTCAGTACAAGAAAGATCGGCAATAGAAAGGTTAGCTACATAAAGGATTACTTTCATAAGGTCAGTATCAGAAAGATCAGCATCAGAAAGGTTAGCCTTCGGAAGTTTAGTACTACAAAGGTTAATTCCAAAAAGGTTACCTCCTAAAATATTTAGATTTTTGATTTTTCCATGCCCAAAAAAAGACGGATCTCTTCCAATTACAGTAATGGTTGCTTTATTTATCGAATGGTGTTTCACTTATTTTTGAATATTCTTTAGTTATACTTTCGTTAGCTTGAATATTCGTTGGTATCTCTTTAATTGCTATCGAATTTTCCTTTAATCTACTATTAACACTAGAATTCCTTCTTACATAAGCAGTTAAAATTTCCATAATTGGTCGGTAATCTCTCTTCGATTCATTTACAATTCTTTCAAGAACATATATCCCACCTAATCTAAGCCCTGTTGCTGGATTTCTTAATTGTCAACAGCCTTAGTAAAATGTTCGGTAATCTGGCCTGCTTGCTTTTTGCCTCCAGATTTAAGCTGTATCAACAAGTCGTTTATCAACTTCATAACACTAGCAAGATCTAGAAATATATGGGAACTACAGTGACTGCGGGAGCAGATTCTCAATAACAATTCCAGGACACAGGCGATAATCACAGCATAACCGAATAATGGCTAGAAGACGTTTCAGAAAAACCGATAAAACTTTGGAGAATGTCAGATTTTTCCCCATTTTTCCAATCGAAAGTTGTAAAACTCTCGTAAGATAGTATAAGCTTACCCTCATACGTTTTGTTGAATTTGTAGGGTACAAGATTGTTCTTTCAGTGATATTTTCAACTTAACAACTTCTTGAAGGCCGTGATTTTACAAAAATTTGTGCACTTTGCCAACTTGAGCAATGTACTGAAAGTTCTGTAAATTCTGATTGACTCTATACTCTTTTCTTTGCCACAAATAGGATTTGTCGTTTTTGACTGATGCATAGTTTTGTGCCAAAATTATGAATTTCCTAAGTTCCATCCTAAATAAGAAAACATTGTTGCTCTATTACTCCTGGAACTTATGGGCCTTCTAGAACATCTGCAACTCATAGAGCATATGGATCGCATGGAACACCTGAAACTAATTAACCTAAACCATAAGCATAAGTAGAAATATTAACAAATGAAAGAATGGTATTAATACTCTGAACAAAACTAAAAACATGAACAAATTGAATCAGAACTCAATTTTTTGATGCCACTGTCTCAGTTAATTCAGCCACTGTTACCAAACTTAGAGCTGGTAAGACTATAGAATAATCATTTCATAAAATCGAAAAGCGGGAGATTATATGAAGGAACAAAAGATTTTGCTTATAATAATAAGCATGATATTATTTTCAGCAACTGCACATGCAGCCCCTTTGACCAACAATACAACCAATAATGCAACAATAAAATCCAATGTTGTAGCTATTTTTTCTGGATTTCCCACTTCAGGAAAAACTCCATTACATATTCATTTTACCGACAACAGTACAGGATCACCTAATGTCTGGAAGTGGGATTTTGGTGATGGAAGCTATTCATATAGACAAAATCCTGAACACACATACTACCTGAAAAGGGACACTGCAGAAAAGTATTATACTGTCAGTCTAACGGCTAGTCAAAAAGAAAACAATATAACAATAATTAGTAATACTAATACTAAGCCTGACTATATCCGAATTGTCAGGTGTTCGTGTCTTCTATAAATTTCACTTGCTGTCAAACTCTCTGAAATATATTATTAATTTTTTTTAGATTCACATTTTCAAAGTAAAAATTTCGGCAGTGTACTGAAAGGTCTGTAAAATATATCTGGATAGAAAGTTATTGGTTATATCGACAAAGTTTCTGTTTTCTTTGTTCCATTGATACATCTATTTTTTTTCAGAAAAATTATGCATTAATAAAAACGATAAATCCTATTTGTCTTGTGCCAAACAAGAAGATCTAAACTCAATCTGACTTTATATAACTTTAGATACACTGTTCCAATTAAAAATAGATCGCAAGCAAATTTACTGGAAATTTGTCTATGTGTTTCGTACTATTTTTTTCATTTACTTAGAGTAATCGGTGGCAGACCCTATATTCATATAGGATTTGGAATATCTGGGATTCATGAAGTATAGGGACAGCCTACTGCAAGTGCTTTATCTTACCTCGATTGGAAGTAAGCTAGAAATAAATTAAAAATAAATGAAATCAAATTAATAGAAACTTCACATTTTGTTCATGAAGCTTTAAAAAATCTCGGACTATAAATAGTTTAACTGAGACATCAATAATACTAAACCTTCAAGTAGCTTAAATGCAAATTAAACAACAACGTCCATTTAGCTTGATTTTATACATCAAGTACGTAAGTCTACATACATGATATTTATAAAAAGTATTGATTTTCAGAGTCTCTGTTAAATCACATAAGGATACAACCAAAAAGTAGTTTCAATTTTAAAAGTAAATATAAATAGTGGATCTTAGACCCCTATTTATCATTAATTCGGCTATCAGTTCATTGGTCTCTTTTTTAAGGAGCTTTTTACTTATTGATAATTTACTGACAGTATATTGGACTTGTTTGGTTAAGAGTATAGTTGATATCAAAGATAAGGCTATCACCCTGAACTTCATTACCAACTATGTATGGAAGAGACCAGGTACGGTAAACATCATAGCTGTCAGTATTATTCATAGTTATAATTTGTGTCCATTGAGTGTTGTTATAATTAAATGGTGAATAGTAGGTCAGACTGGAAGTATTATTGATAAATGTGCCACTAGGTTGTAGTAAGATATCACCTGATATAAACGTAGGGCCATTATGCATCGTGTCAATCCACAGTGCCATTTGTAGATCATTTCCCAAGGCTCCGGAAGGATTTCCATTAGGATAGAACTTCGTTGCTATATCTGTCTCGGAGAGATTTTGAAGGCTCATGCTCAAATTTCCTGGGAGACTTCCGACATTATTGATTATCTCATATTCGTAGCAACTATCTCCTGGTTTAATTCCTTGTGGAAAAACTAAATCTGTAGAATAAGGAGCATTTAGCACTGATAGGTTAATTGTTCCTGCAGTAAAATTATTATTTAGACTTGATTCATTGTCCATGAAATATGCGAATGCTGTGGTGGATCCTACCAGTATATAAATTATTACAAGGGTTGTTAAGCTTAAAATCATTTGTCTGTTAATCATTTTTATTAGACCTCCTTCAATTAACTTTCTAACGGTACATTCGCGTGGAAGTAAAGTATACTAATATACTATCCGCGAATGAGTTTAAATAGTCCATCAGCCACTTATAAACTTAAATTTAGTTATAAAGCGATGTGTAGGACAGCTTATTGCCAAGTGTGCATTTATGTCGCGAAACTATATAACAATTAGAGAATGTTATATCAGTATCTTTATTAAGGATTATAAACAAAATATGACATTGTATGCAAAAGGAGTGATAAACGCTAAACATGAAAATAATTTTAAATTCGCTTGTTTTCGTTGTAATTTATGTTGCAGCAGGATCTATCACTACATTAGCATACTCCCAGGACAAAGAATCAAGTCTCAGTAATAGTTTCAATGGAAGAGCACTTAATCTGTCGTTACCTAGCACTCCTTCTAAAATAAAGGTCAAATTTTCCTATGGCATACAACCAGAAAACTTTGACAAAGAGATTCCAATAATCAAAAATGCTGGGACTCTTGATGGAATACTAAACATTGCGATTACTAATCTAACAAACGGTGGTTAAGGAAATCCTGGAAGAGCCATACAGATGGCAATATGGATTGACAAAAATCAAAGTTGCGCTGGCGCACCCCGCTGCAAGCAACGGGGTATGCTCGCGCCCCCGCTCTGGTTGTAATGGCTATTAAAAATCGAGTATTTTCATTTGCTGATATGCTTCTTCTTCTTCCTTGTTTCCCTGATTTTCAACATAGTTTTTGATAACATCTGAAGTTTTTCCATCTCCTATAGTTCCAATGTAGCCCCCATCACTCCACAGTTCACCACCCCAAAGCTGTTTTTTGATTTCAGGGTATTGTTTAAAGATTTGTCTTGCTGTAATACTTTTTATAATTTGCATGATTTTTGAAGGAGAATACTTTGGTTCAGCTCCAACAAAAAGATGTACATTATCACCATCTCGACCAATTGCATCAAACTCAAAACAGTATCTTTCACTAATTTCAAAGCATACGTTTTTCAAAAAGTTGATGAGTTCTATCCCTTAAAAAAGATTTTTACGGTACTTCACACAAAAAAACCATGTGGTATCTTATTTTATATATACAATGATTTGCAGGTCTTAGTTCCATTTACAGTACAAATGTAGCAAAAAATATAAATTTATTATTTAACAACGGTTATCGGGGAAGTATTCCATCCCCGCAGCAAGCTGCGGGGTATTCGACTGAATAAAATATTCACAGAAAAGATGTAATATAGTTGATGAGAAAAATATCCGGTCTCACTTGGAAGGTTTAGAACAAAATAATTGTATTTAAAAAATTCCACGAAAGCCAGGGTCAAATAACAAATGCAAGATTGAAGAATTAAACAATTTGCGAAATATCCGAAAACACTATCCTGAAATACAGTTGAATAAATATGAGAAATCATTAAATATTAATCCTTGAAAAGCAAATCCTAAAAGAATATCCTTGTATAGATTTCAATCATGCTCAAGAACTTCGTACTCAGTTGTTTCATTCGATTCGCTTTTTTGATAAGTGTTTAAAAACTAGCTTTACAACTTTATATGATAATTTGAAGATATTTACAGGCTCGGTAGCCATGCTTATTAATTAGAAGGTTTCAAAAATCATGCTGATGAAGACTTTTCGGATTCATATGAAAGTTTCAAAAATCATGCTAATGAATCCCATATTGAAGATGTAAAACAGACTTCAACAATGTCTGAATTTATGCAACCTTATTTTGATCTATTAGTAATGCTAGAGAGGTTTTCGTTAGACTGATAATTTTTTCACCAGTCAGTTATATACAACTTATAAGTATATAAGTAAATAGCAGAACAAGGCAACCTTCCAGTCTCATTTTTCTTAAAGGCTATATGGCTTCTCACCAATACATTTACGACGTCAAAATTTTGCGAGACGAATAAGCTAAGTCAGTAAAAACGGCATGGATCATGAAGCCTTTTGATATCTTATTAATCAACTGGCTAAACTGTGAAGAGCCATTTCAATTTCCATTAGTTATGATCATAGAATCGTCTATGTTGATCTTTGCACTACATACATACGAGCCTTGAGACACTTATTTTCTATGCTCTGCCCATGTTTCATTCCATTGTATATGCTGGTGTTCTAAATCCCGTCGAATTTACGATAAATCAGTCTTTAATCGGCTACTGGTAATGCGGATAAGAAGACAAATTTATACAAAATTGGAGTAATGTCCAGATTGTTGAGTTGCATTCTGAAAGAGACTATACGCTCAATGGCTGGATAACTTAGAGTACACTTTCTGAATGGCACAGAATATAGACTAATGAATTGACAAGCGTGGCCTTCCCGTTATTTGCCCTAGTTCAAGGATTACCACAGCTAAATCTTTTAGTAATTCATCAAATAACTTGACTTCCACTTTTTGAGCTTCATTATAAGCAGTCCATGCTTTTTAGTCATTTGAATTTGAAATCGAGAGATGTAATTTTGAGTTTTGGGTCAACTCTATGAGAAAATTATTTCTCAACTTTAAGCATCATTTTTTTAAGCTTGGAAATTTCTTCAAGCTCATGTTTTAACGTATTTTTCATTTCTCTAATTTCGTCCAGATCTGCAAGCTGTACATAATCAGTTTTTATCGATTCTACAGTTGTTGCAGCTTCCTTAGTTAACGGAAATCCACATTTGAAACAGAACTTCGCATTTACTGCAGTTAATTCGTGGCATCTGGGGCATACACCTGGTTTCAAGAACTCTGCGTCGTTTTCATCCTATTTAATACCGTACATTTTCAAAACAGCATCATCCATGCCTTTTCCACTCAAATGAACATATGTAGCTGGCTGGGTTGATGTAGGAGACCAGCCTAAATACATCTTAAGCTGTTGTTCTGTGAAATTTGCAGCTAAATGAGTTGCTCTATCATGCCGAAAGGAATGTGGATTCACTTTTTTCTCGATTCCTGCCTTTTCTCCACATCTATTAAACACGTTCACAAGCCCAGTAACAGATATAGGACCAGCGTGTTTGTCTAATGTGCACCATAAAGGAGCGTCTCTGTCGTCCTTTCTTGGGTGATCATCCAGCCATTCTCGAAGGTATGGAGCAGAAAAAATTAATTTAACCCTTCGAGCGCCGTTCTTTCCTTCTGGGAAGGTGATTACAGCTCCATACTCATCAAGCTCTATATTTTTGATCTTAGCAGACAGTTGTTCCCCCCTTCTGGCACCTGACTCGTAAAAGCAAGATATAATAGCTCTGTCCCTACTATTACTGCCTGCCTCTATCATCTTTAGAATATCTTCTTTGCATTTGATATCGTCGGGAAGCTTCTTTCCTTTGAGTCTTTTGCATTTGATTTTTCCGTGAAGTTCATAGTTTTTACACCACTTGAGAAACTTTTTAAAAGCAACTTTTCGGGTTTCCTTTGTGGCTGCAGAGTATTTCTTCTCATTTCCTGCAGGTGTTATGTAGGTATAATTTTCCAATGCAGCAAGGAAAACGTAAAGATCATCTTCTGTAAGGTTTCCCAAATCATATTTGTTGAGGACTCGCACTATCCACATCATATTTTCCATGTGATTAAGGGCTGTTCGTTCTGAGTTTCCCTCATGACGGAGGAAACGAAAATAATTTTGAAGAATTTATCCATTACATTTTGAAATTTCTTCTGACATCACAAAGTCTTCGGCATCGGCTAGTTTGAACATATTAAGTAAATGTTTATCTTAGTATTTAATGCATGAGGTACTTAATTTTAGTGTCTTTGGTTAAGTGAGGAATCATGATAATTGTAGAGAATATCGATAAACTTCTATGCATTTGAACATTGGAGAGTTTAAATTAGTTAACAATAATTTTTATTCATGAAAACTTTTTCTGATTTTGCTCTTAAAGAAGAATACAAACGTCTTCGATCAGTTAGAGACAAATTTGCTGAAATTGATTCCTTAATTGAGTGGAAATCTGTTTGTATCATTTTTGAGTCCATATATTTTAACAAAACAGTTCCATAGGTAGACCTAAAGCTTAAGTAATCGTTATACTAAAATTGTTTGTTTTACAGAAATTTCATAGTCTTCAAGACTTTGAACTTGAGAAACAATGTATTAATCGAATTTCTTTAAGGAAATTTTTTGATTTTCTAGAATATATACCAGACAGTACCCCAGCTGATCATTCGGAAAGAGAATTATTGATAACTGCATAAAAGAAAAAATATGTTGACAGTTGCAAAGCTAACTTAATTGCCTTGGTCGTAAGTAAACAGGAAATAATTCCGTATGCTACTTCTATCCATTTAGATCTTGGACATCCAAAAGTGGATAAATCGCGAGAAAATGAAGTGAAAACAAGAAGAAGCAAAAACTGAACCTGGATAAAAGAAGACTAAGTTACACTTTGGATATAAACTTCATGCATAATAGACGTGGATTATGAGCTGATCAGAAGATTCAAAACAACATTGCATCGTTTCATGACTCTCAAATAGATTTATCAGAAAAAAAATGAAGCAGTTTACAGAGACAGAGAATGCTTTGGAGCAAAATCAAACGGTTATGATGCAATAATAAAAAGAGCATTAAAAGAACATCATCTGGGAATAAGTGATGTATTAAGAAACGAGAGGATCAACTCAAAAAGAGCTACAAGGAAATGAATTTATGCAATAACTAAAGAAATATGCAAAGCAGGAAAAGTTCTTGTCATTACTGTTCAAAGAGTGAATTTGAAGATGTTGTATACAGCTTTTTCTTCGAATCTCTATCTATTGATGGCATTGGATATAAAAAGATTATTTTTAGGATAGCATAAGCTATCTTTAAAATCAAAGAATAACGAATCCTAAAAGAAAAAAATGACGTCAACTACAGAAATTAGTGGGAAAGATTTGTATAGGATCACTTGCGGTAAAAAAATTAGAGATAAATCGAAATCTTCCTATTCTTTATCACTTTGCAGCTATTAGCTTGCAATTTATCGTACCTACATTCTGTGGATGTCACAGATAAACAATTTATTTGCCCATTTACCTGCCATCATTCTTTGAAAGTTATATTAATTTTTAAGATACGGTCATATTGAGAAAATAGATGGCATTCTTGTGTACATCTGAAGAAAGTGAGATATTATTTCAAAAATTATAACTCACAGTTATGATTCCCAAAACAAAGAAAATAAATCCAACCAGATCCAAATCTAATAAGTTGCAAAAGCCTTAGGTTTCAACAATTGCAAAAAATTGTTGTTATAAGAGCTTGGATATCTATATCTAATTTGAAATTTGTATTTACCTGAAAAGCTGTATCTTTATTAGTGTTATTCTTGAGGATTTAGACAAACCCTCAATTTTGTCATGTGCTTATGTGTATAAGTGACTCTTGAAAATAAGAGGTTTCTTGAAATTATCTATTGAACCTAATTTATTGTAAAAGACTGTATTTAGCGAGCTGAAATCGAACCTGAAATATCATGAAATCCGAAAAGCTGTAAAATCGGAATTATTTTATTATTGTCTCGAATGGAGGCTTAAAAATGGATGAAAAAATTGGATCCTACATTGAGGAGTTAAACAAGGAACTTGGAGATCTTGAAAAAACTGGTTTCCATGCAGAGTTTAATAAACGTCTTGCTTTTCAAATGCTGCAAGATGTTACAAAAGAGAGTATCCTCCGCAAATTAGGAAGGAAAAAGAAAGTTCTAAAGGTAAAGGATCTTTCAGCTAACCTGGAGAATTTTGAGGTTATCGGCATTATCCTGGACCTTGGAGAAAAAACAATCCTCCCTCAGGATGGAACTCAGGAAGGAACTTATAAGATGTATATAGGGGTCCTTGCAGATGAAACAGGTTCGGTTATGTTTTCTTCATGGGAATATCTTCCAGGCTCGATAGGAGATATAATCACTATCAAAAACGCTTATACACGCACCTGGCAGAATAAGATCAGGCTTTTTATCTGGGCACAGTCTCTTGTATCTGAAATTGCTGACTCGTCGCTTCTCCCCCGATCTAAGCTTTCCGAGAGCCAGTCAAAAAAGCTGGTAGATATCGGAGCTGCAGATTTTTCCGTTGGGACTGTAGCCTGCGTACTTCAGCTTTCAAACAAGGAGGTGTTGGTCAGAGGACATCGGTCTAGAGTTGTATCAGGTGTTCTCGCAGATGAGACCGGAAGGTTGCCTTTCACATCCTGGATTGAGCTTCCTGGGATTGATATAGGGAGTATAATCCAAATAGAGGGAGCGCATATCCGAATGTTAAGGGGAATGCATTCAGTCAATATCCTTAACAGCACAAAAGTTTCTTCTATCGAGCTGGAAGAGGCCCGAAAACTTGCTTTCACCTTCGAATCCGCGGGAAAAGACCCTTCTCCTATTAGAATCGAGGAAATAGTCTCAAAAGACGTCATGTTCGATGTGATCACAGCTGGAAATATGATTTCAGTCCGGCCAGGCTCCGGGATTATCTCCCGCTGTCCAGAATGTGGTCGTTCGATTCAAAAAGCAATCTGCAGGGTTCATGGCAAGGTAGAAGGCGTAAGGGACATGCGGATCAAGGCCATACTTGATGACGGAACAGGGTCCATTTCAGTTATGTTTCCTAGAGAACTTTCGGAAATTATTTATGGGAAAACCCTTGAAGAAGCCGAAAAGCTAATGTTTTCGGATGTCTCTAAAGATGCGGTTTACGAAGATCTCAGATATTCCCTTACAGGCCGCTACATTGCAGTTCGTGGGAATTCCTCAAAAGGCAAATATGGGATTTTGTTCGTAGCTGAAAAAGCCTGGGTACCTGAAGATGATCTTGTGGTAAGGGTAATGGAATTGCTTCACAGACTCGGGCCGGATGAAAAAGATAAGCAGGACAGGAATTCACAGATTTTCAGTGGGAGAGTAGGCTTTGCTTAAACGAGAGGTTGCAAAAAGAGTTTTTGCAAGAGAATTTGAAGCTTTTAGGGAGCTTGAAAAATCAGTAATATCTGATTCTGAAGCAGCTGATTCGAAAACCCCGAATCTGCTTATTAGCCCTCTTGGCCTTATTCTCAACCGTGTATTCATTGTTGGAGTAATCACGGAACTTGACAGTGTAGGCACACTAAATGAGACGTGGAAGGCAAGGATAGTAGATCCTACAGGAGCTTTTACGGTATATGCCGGACAGTATCAGCCTGAAGCATCTATTTTCTTTTCGACGGTCCAAATTCCAGCTTTCATCGCCCTCACAGGCAAAGCTCGGATTTACGAACCAGAATCTGGATTGTTTTATGTCTCTATCCGGGTTGAAGAAGTAAATGTAGTTGACGAAAAGATCCGAATTAGGTGGGTTGTAGATACTGCAGAGCAAACAATTGAGAGACTCGAAGCTTTCTCAGAAGCTATGGCTAGCGGATATCGTGGGGAAAAAATCAGGGAGTACTTGCTCGAGAGAGGGATTTCTTTAGATCTTGCAGAAGGTATTTCTATTGCTCTTAAACAGGAACGCTCTCCTCAGGAATTTGTGAGATTGCTTCGAGGTTCAATCAGAGAAGGTACTCAGACCCTTGGATTTTGATTCAGAGGGTAATACAGGATCCGAGGCTGGTCAGAAAGAGTTTGTGCTTGAGCTACTCAGAGAAATGGGTGGACACATGGGAGTTGACTACGCAGCTTTTGTGAATACAGCAATTTCCAATGGGATTACTTATCAATTTATAGATGAAGTTGTTCGTTCTCTCCTTGTGGGTGGTCAGTGTTACGAACCGAAAATAGGAGTTATCAGACTCATCAGTTGATTATGTAGTGTAGAATAACTTTGATAAATACCGAGATGATTAGCGTTTGCTTTAAATATAGGTGATAATGCTTAAGTGTGATTAAGTTGAGTTATTTCTTTGTTAAAATTTAATGGATCAAGTTTATCTTATTTATTGGAGAAATTGACATGAGAATATTGGTCAGCGACTCACTTTCCAACGAAGGACTGGATATTTTAAAAGAACATTTTACTGTTGATATACATACAGGACTTTCAGAGGATGAGCTTGTGGATAAAATTAAACAGTATGATGCCCTTGTAATACGAAGCGGAACTCAGGTCACTCAGAAAATTATCGAAGCTGCTGACAACCTGAAAGTAATCGGTAGGGCTGGAGTCGGAGTTGACAATGTTGATGTGGATGCAGCTACCAAAAAAGGCATCATTGTGACTAACGCTCCAGAAGGCAATATGATTTCGGCAGCAGAGCACACTATTGCTATGATGATGGCAATGTCCAGAAACATCCCTCAGGCAAATGCCTCCCTGAAAGCAAGGGAATGGAAGCGCAATAAATTTACGGGTATTGAGGTCAAGGGTAAGACCCTGGGAATCATAGGTCTTGGAAGAATTGGTTCCGAAGTCTCAAAACGGTCTTTAGGACTTGAAATGAACCTTATAGGGTACGATCCTTTTATCTCAGAAAAAAGAGCGGTGGAACTGGGGATCAAACTTACTACAGTAAATGAAATCGCAAAAGTAGCTGATTATATTACGGTACATACTCCTTTAATTAAAGAAACCAAAAACATTATCGATGAAGAACAGTTTGCCCTGATGAAACCCAGTGTAAAGATTATCAACTGCGCTCGCGGCGGAATCATCAATGAAGAAGCACTAGCGAAGGCTCTTGAAGGCGGAAAAATAGGGGGTGCAGCGTTAGATGTATTCGTTGAGGAACCTCCATTTAACAGTCCTCTCCTGCAGTTTGACAATGTCATAGTAACCCCTCATCTTGGAGCCTCTACACAGGAAGCTCAGGTCAACGTGGCAATAGATATTGCCAAGGAAATTGTATCCGTCCTTACAGGCGGACTTGCAAAGAATGCAATCAATATTCCATCAATAAAGCCAGAAGCTATGGCAATCCTTGCCCCTTACATCAGGCTCTCGGAGATCATGGGCAAAATTGCAGGGCAGCTTGCAGATGGCAATTATGAAAAGGTAGAAATCGCATACAATGGAGAAATTTCAGGAAGAGATACCAGACCACTTACTGTTTCTGCTCTCAAAGGATTGCTTGAAATGGCTCTTGGTTCTGGAGTTAATTATGTCAATGCTCCTACCCTCGCAAAGTCCAGAAAGGTTGCGGTCGTGGAAAGTAAATCAGAATCTTCTGAGGAGTACTCTTCAACCATGAGTATCAGGCTTATTAGCAGTGGGCTGACAAAACTAGTTGCTGGAACTGTTGTTGGAGATGAGTCAAAGATCATTTCAGTTGATGAGGACAAGATGGATATCTTCCCTGCAGGACGTATGATTTTTGCCAAGCACATCAATAAGCCTAACGTAATCGGACCATGCTGCATGGTTCTAGGTAAAAACGAGATTAATATATCAGGCATGCAGGTTGGTAGATCTGAAATCGGAGGCTTTACCATGATGGTACTTAATGTAGACTCTGAAGTCTCTGCACCGATCCTTGAAGAAGTACGAAGTATTCCTGGAATACTCAATGCCAAACTTGTAACACTTTGAACTTTTCCTTGACAAGAAAAGCAGGCCTCTACAATTGTGATAGCAGAAATTAGCATCAAAAATAAATTAAAATTTTTGCAAAATGATTTTATAATCGATTGTGGCTAAATAAATTTGGAGATATATCTTGCTTCGGCATAAGCTTAAAATGAGAATTATGTACATGAGCTGCTATCATTTTCCTTAATTCATCCAAGAAGCTTGTTATATCGAGATCCACTGTATAATTGATATTATACCGGGATACATTGTATCATGAACCTATTATACCGAAGTTTTGTTATACTTCGATCTACTTCAAAGTATCAGTTTTTTTAATGGTGCAAAGAATGGAAGAACTTAGACTTGTAGTTTCAATTCCTTTTAAAAAAAATAATGCAATTTTTCTTTCAGAAAAGGATTTTGAGTTTACACTGGCTTTTGACCTGAAATGGTTTTCTCCAAAAATTGCTTCAAAAGTAAAATACCGTGCTCTTGAAGTAGGCCTGCTCTCCCTTAATAAAGGTGCTCTTACACCTGCCTTCGATGTTGAAGGTATAAGGCTCCCTAATACCTTTAAGCCGTCAGAAAATTTTCTTGAAAGTCAGGATAACTCTGGAGGGAACCTCGCTCCTATCAAGGAAGATATCTCCTTTGAGCAAGTCCTAGAGTTCATTGCTAAAAATACAGGAGTAAATAGACAAAAGCTTGTATCTGAAATGAACTCCATGCAGGAAAGGCTTTCTTACCTTGTGGATATCCGGATAGTGGCACTTTTTATGGCAAGAAAGTTCGAGTGCGATATCGAAGCAATTTTTGAGAAGGTTTCCAGGTCTGTGCTCAACATATCTTTTGAATTGATTTCCGGAGATGTTTTGTAGAACTAAGGATCTGACTACGTTTCCTGCGTCTTCAAATTTTTATGAAGGCATTTGATACTTTACTTTGACAGTACAATTTTCATTTGGTGTAAAACCTAATTTTTTCTTCAAAAAACATTTGGATCCTTTTAAAATGGAATGTATACTCTTTTTTTAGATTTGATCATGATTAAAGGATACGACCTAAATTTTAATGTACCGAAAACGAAGAATTATTCATCGCCTTTGACACTTGAACTATTGGTTGTACAAAAAAAGATCATACACATTCTGCGGATGTACACTAGAATGCCATCTACTTTTTCAGTATGCAAGTAGCTTGAAAATTAATCTAACTTGCAATGTAATAATGGGCAAATAGGTAAAAAAAATAATACATTTGTATACATCTGCAGAATGTCGGATTAAGGTGTATATAGTAGATTTTATAAAAAATATGCACGCTGCCGAGCCTGCTAAGTGGTTCCTGTATTCTACTGCTTATTTGAGCTTTGGTTTCCTCATCTTCAGATGCAAAGTTTTCAGTTATTAAGTTACGCTTACATCTTCCGATATTTATTCAGCAGTTAAATTATAACCAACTGCAGATTCAGTTACGGTTTGAATAGTTATTATTTGGTAGTAGTTACGTTAGTAGTAGTCTTGCTTTCATTAGTTACGTTTCCAGTTGGAACTTCAGTTGCGACTGGGTTGTTATATCCACTTTCATTTGATAAATTTGTTGCAGTGGTTGTAGTGTTTGTTGTATTTGTAGTCTCTGTCTTTTTGTTGGCACAGCCGGCTGAAAAGACAACAACAGCTATAACAATAAGCATTCCAATGATCTTTAACATTTTTTTCATTAATAATACCTCTAGGATTAACTTCCTATTATTACACTCAACCCATATAAAATTGCTAGATTCCATATGAGATATTTATGCATGACTAGTCAATAAGATTAAAACTTTTCGCTTTGGTCAAAAAATAAGAGAAAGAAATAATATATTTATTTGGTGGGATTTACGACTTGGATCTTGTTCATGAATAATTAATCAATTCTAAAAAAAGGAGTAATCATTCCTGCATTTGAGATCTAAAATAAAAGTTTCAAATTCAGTTTAGACTATTGGGATCCAAAACTTTATTCTTCTAATTCTTCAGCTCAAAAAAGCTGGGAGGTTGATCCTCCTACAAAATTGTATGTAAAATGAAGGAGAACTTTATCCGAGTTGGCTATGGGAATAAAAAGACTGAGATTTTTATAATATCTTATGGAATCAAAAAAAAATCATCGTTATTTGAGAATTCTGCAACTTGTTTTATCCTGAAAAGAATTCGCATTAACTATGTTCAGGAACTCAATAATTTTCACTTTTCCAAAAATGAAGCCTTTATATTTATATATATGCTAAAAATGCCTCTATGTGCCTTTAGAATTGATCAATAATTGCGGACATGACCAGAAAACAAAAGAATGATTTTTCTGTTCGCGTTATAACAAAGCTTAAATTATGTACAGTAATTACAAGATAAATTGATTGCTATGCGGAAGATTTATTATATTCCCTATAAGACAAGTTTGTTTTATCGGATACGGGTATTTTTCTATTCAGATATTTGTTTGAGATTTAGAATATATGCAGTAGATAGCAGATTTATTCAGTAATCCACCTTTAGTAGCTAATCACCAGTAGCTATAGAGCAATTGCAAGATAGAGCTTAAACTTATCGAATTCCCATTTTATCTAACTTTCATCAGGGAGACTCCCATATGATAAAAGAAATCATTGCCAAGTACGATGCAGAAAAGATAGAAACAAAAGTAATGCAGTTCTGGGAAGACAGTGATGCGTACCTGAAAACCAGGGAGCTCCGCAAGACCGGTAGAAAGTTTTTTTTTGTTGACGGTCCCCCGTATACTACTGGGCATATACATCTTGGAACTGCTTGGAACAAGATCATCAAAGATTCCATTCTTCGCTATTATTCCATGAACAACCGCTACATACTTGAGCGTCCTGGTTGGGATATGCACGGTCTGCCAATCGAGGTCAAGGTCGAAGGAGTTCTCGGCTTCAAATCCAAGAAGGATATAGAGACCTTTGGGGTAGAAAATTTTATCGCAAAGTGCAAGGAATTTGCTATTACCCAGAAACAGGCAATGACTGAACAGTTCCAAAGGCTTGGTGTCTGGATGCAATGGACAGATCCTTACATGACCTTAAAAGACGATTACATCGAAGCTGCCTGGTGGACACTCAAAAAGGCCTACGAAAAAGACTTACTGGATGTCGGCAAGCGTTCGGTCAATTGGTGTCCTCGCTGTGAGACTGCAATTGCAGATTCAGAGGTTGAATATTCCGAGCAGATAGACCCTTCAATTTATGTAAAATTCAGGATCAAAAATTGTGAAGAAACCTTCATAGTTATATGGACAACGACTCCCTGGACAATTCCGGCAAATGTAGCTGTAGCTGTGAACCCAGATGTGAAATACTCAAAATTCAGGGCAATCAGGCAAAATGGTTCGAAAGAGACACTCATTACAGCTACAGACATGATCAAAAATGTCCTCCAGCAGGGCAGGTATATTGACTATGAAGTACTTGAGACAATGGCCGGAGAGGATCTAACAAAACTGGAGTATGAAAGTCCTGTTGGGGATTTGGTACCTATCCAGAATAAGATTAAGCACGGGATTTATCTTGCGGATTTCGTAACCATAGAAAATACAGGTTGTGTGCACCTCGCACCAGGACACGGTATGGAAGACTTTAACATTGGTGTGAAATACTGCCTTCCGATTCTCTGCCCCGTAGGATCAAATGGTACTTATACAAGCGAAGCCGGGGAATACGAGGGCAAAAACGTCAGGGAAGCAAATACAATTGTAATTAAGGACTTAAAGGAGCGCAACAGGCTCTTTGCAGAAGGAACAGTCACGCATAGGTACGGGCACTGTTGGCGCTGCAAGACCCCAATCATCTATCTCGCGACAGAACAATGGTTCCTCAAAATTACTGAGATAAAGGAAAAAATGCTCGAGGAAATCGATTCAGTAGACTGGTATCCTGATTGGGCAGGCTCAGCACGTTTCAGAACTTGGGTAGAAGGCGCTAGGGACTGGTGCATTTCTAGGCAGCGATACTGGGGAATCCCGATCCCGATCTGGAAGTGCAGAAAATGTGGAAAGCTTGAGATAATAGGAACCAAAGCTGAATTGTTGGAAAAAGCAAATATAGGCGAAGATATAGAGCTTCACCGTCCTTACGTGGATAGGGTCCTCATTCCCTGTGAATGCGGCGGAGAGAAAATGCGCATTGAAGATGTATTTGACGTCTGGTTTGATTCGGCTGTTGCCTCCTGGGCAACCCTCCAGTTTCCTCAGACTCGGGAGAAGTTTGATGAATGGTGGCCTGCTGATTTCATAACTGAGGGTCACGACCAAACTCGCGGTTGGTTCTATTCCCAGCTTGGAGCAAGCATAGTAGGCTTTGAAAGGGCTCCTTACAAAAGTGTACTTATGCATGGATTTACCCTGGACGCAGGTGGAAAGAAGATGTCCAAAAGCTATGGAAATGTTATCTCTCCCTTGGATATTATCGACAAATTCGGGGCTGATACCCTTCGTACCTATGTACTTTCCTCCAGCGCTCCATGGGAAGATCTGAAGTTTAATCTCGAAGAAGTAGAAACCATCCACCGCTCAATAAATATTTTATGGAATGTTTTTAGATTCCCACTGCCATATATGTCACTTGATAACTTTGATCCTCTGCAGGTCAGCATTGATTCCATAAAACATGCTCTCCGTAAGGAAGACAGATGGATTCTTTCAAGAGTTCAATCTGTTATCAAAGCAGTAGATGAAGCCATGAAAGGTTACTTGTTGCACAAAGCAGTTCGTGAAATCCTGGAATTTACTATTGAAGATCTCTCTCGCTGGTATATCCAGCTTATCCGGCCAAGAACATGGATCGAAGCTGATGACCCTGATAAACTTGCAGCTTACTGTGTGCTTTACGAAATTTACACAACTCTTACAAAACTGATATCTCCCTTTATGCCTTATTTGGCTGAAGAGATGCACCAGAACCTTATTTTGAATGTAGATCCGAATGCTCTTGAATCGGTTCATATGTGCGATTGGCCTAAAGTCAATGAAGCTTACCTTGACAGTGGTCTTGAAGCAGCTATGGATACAGCTCGCTCTATAGTGGAAGCGGCATCAAATGCTCGCCAGAAGAAAGGGAGGAAACTCAGATGGCCTATATCAAGAATAATAGTGTCTCCTTGCAGTGAGGATTCAGCAAAGGCTGTCAAGAACTTGTCCTCAGTCCTTATGGATCAGACAAATTCCAAGGCAATTGTTCTGATAGGTGTGGGTGAGTGGTGGGATGAACTCGGTCTTGAAGTGATCCCAGATCCTGGAAAAATAGGTCCTACTTTCAAAAAGGACGCAGGGAAAGTTATCTTCGCTCTCCAGAAAATCGATGGCTTTGCCCTAAAGAAAGCCTTTTTCGAGACCGGTGAGTTCGAACTAACCCTTGAAGATGGGTCAACTGCTATAGTTACTTCTGGCATGGCAAACTTCAAGGAAATTCTTCCTATAGGCATAGCCAGTGCCGAGTCAAATGCCGGCTTTGTCTATGTGGACACAAACCTCACTCCAGAATTAGAAGCTGAAGGATATGCAAGGGAAGTCATACGCAGGCTCCAAGAAATGCGAAAAGAACTCGATCTTGTCATAGACGAAAGCATTTGCGCATCTGTCAGGATCGAAGACAAACGGATTTTAAATCTAATTGAGACCATGGAAAGCCTGATTGCAGAAGAAGCAAGAGTCGATGTCTTTGATCTTGGCAGTGACATTGATATCTCAGGAGCCCTTGTAAAGAATTGGGATGTTGAAGGCATTGCGATGAAGATGGGAATTGCAAAGAAATAACTCCAAAATGTTGAAACTCAACGAAAAAAGACACACAATCCTTCGAATAACAAGTACAAATGGATGAAAATACCTGCATATTAGAAGGATTTTCATGCTAAATCTAATTCAAAAAAATTGCAACAATAGGAAAAAAAGTGATTCATGTGGACTTTGCTGCCTGGGAGCCTATTTATGAAAAAATTCTTGAAGATTTTGGGTTTGACCGCGTAGACGATGAAAAAGCTGCAAGATTCCTTTCCAACATGTTGAATAAAAATAACACTGTCAAGCTTTCTGAACTTGTAGCTTTAATTTCCGGAAAATCCATTCTGGTATGTGGAAACGCCCAAAAACTAAGTAATGAACTCTCAGAAATCGATCTTTCTGCTTTTGTGATACTCGCAGCTGACGGAGCTGCTGCCGTTTTGATGGATATTGGTCGTGTGCCTGAAATCATCTGTACCGACCTTGATGGCAATTCCGAAGTTGATATTGAAAAAGAAATCCTTGCCTGTGAAAAGGCCTCAATAGTTCTGATCCATGCACACGGGAATAATATCGATAAGCTTAAGAAATACGTGCCACGTTTCAAGCGCTTTATTGCTACAACCCAGGCCAGACCCTTAGATAAGGTGTACAATTTCGGTGGATTTAGCGATGGAGATAGGTGTGTTTTTGTAGCTAGAGAATTTGGAGCTAATAAAATCAGGTTTGCAGGTTTTGATTTTGAGGATCCCTTTGTGAACTCAATAAAGAAAAAAAAATTTAAGTGGGCAAAGAAATTGATAAGGATACCAGATTTTTAAAAGCGAAAACTTTGATTTAACTTAATCTGAGTACGGTGAATTGACAAATATTTGTATTTTTCTTCATGAGCTAATCAAAAAATTTATAGATTTAGTACTGTCAATGACGATTTGAGCTTTTCAATTTTGTTTGATTTAAATTCCTCAGCCTTTTGATATTAAATTTACTTAATATGTCATGGACTCACTCCTAATTAATGGTAGATATTTGCTGCTTTTATATCCGGTTACGTTCTTTCTTTCAACCTGAAACTTTCCCTTTGATATGAATCTTTGTATAATGATGGAACCTACATCCCACAGATGTATGCAGATATATAATTTATTTCCTATTTAGCCATCGTCGTCTATTTATTTATTGAGAGTTAGATTTATTTTTAACCTACTGTTGCCATATTGAGTAAATGTATGGCATTCTTGTGTATGTTTGCAGGAAGTAGGTTATATTGAAAGGTGGGTGATTTAAATCTATAAAAAGGGGGTATTTGGTCAGCTATTTACCTTTTTTGCTCTATCGACTAGCAAGGTTCTATTGAGCAGGTCATTATGGGTTTTAGTATTCGATCTTGTTTATTGTCCTCAGCTTCTACGACTTACTCAAAGTAACAAGTTCCAAATTCGTAGTGAAATTGGTTTGGATCGGAATAAATTTGTTCAACTAACTTTATTCCATCATCTTAGAACCTTTTTTGGTCAGCCAAGGTTCATGCCAACAAAACATTCCTTATCAACATAAAAATTCTTCAAGATATGTAGAAGTCGGCGAATTGAGATCCTTGAATCTCAACTATACCGGAGAGTTTTCTCCATTTTCTTTAGAACGATGATCAGTCTGATTTTTCTGGCGTTGAGTTCTACAGTAGAATGTGAATTCAACTTAAAACAGTTAATTCGAGATCTTTTCAGGGTACTGAAACTTTGACAGTCTGGGGATAAATAAAATAGTGTCAATTTTGAGGTAAGATTTGCCTTTTCTTGCAAATAAAACTTAAGAATCGAGGAGTTTAACAAGTTAATATGTATTCACATACTCACAGAAGATTGGATTGAGTGAATTTCTTGATACATTTATATACTTTATTTCCCTCTATCGAAACTCTCTTTAATACTGATCCATAATCCTCTATTTAAACTTCTTTGAAATAGTGTCCAGTTGTATACTCAACTCCTTTTGCATTTAGCTTTCTCTCTTTTCCTGCAAGAGCTTCTTTAAATGTTTTTACGATTCCCTTTATCTCAGCATCATTGTTTAGTGATAGGTCAAGCCGAATAACATCCACTCCATCCCCTTCTAAATTTTTGACATATTTTAGCATGTTGAGTACTTTCGAGTTATAGATTAGAGTCCGAGTGCCCATCCGTTTAATGGGAAACTTGGAGCCTGTCTGGTCAAGAAGATAAACTTCGCTGTCTTTTTGTACGATCTTTTTTTTAATAAGAGGCTTTAAAAGATCATTTTCTGTAATCAGCATAAGTTCTCTGCCATAAACAAGAATTTCAACTTGTCCTACTGCCCCACAGGTATGGAGCATTTCACAAATGTTCTTTATTTCACTCAGGTTCAGTTCGCTTGAGAGTGTTACTCTGTACGCTCCTGCTTGGTAGAAAATGCTGACTGTAAAAGAATTAAAAATATTGAAGTCTTTCTGAGCAACAAAGGGTATGGAAAGATTTTTTGCTATCTGTGCAGCTCCTAGATCGGAACATGCTATACTAAAGCCTGCATCTCTTACTTTTTCCATAACGAATTTGAGTTCATCCAGTTCTCTATCATGAGCAATGAGGGGAACCTTAAAGGCAATCTCATTTCTTTCTGCTATTAACTCCTGAAATCTCTCTGCGTTTTCAGGTATATTCAGCTCTTCAAACCTTGAAATCGGGACATAAATAATATCTGCACCACCATCTACCGCTTCAAATAAGGAGGAGATTTCATCCACTTCAACGCTAAGGAAGAGTCTCTTTAAAGTTATGTTCCTGTTCTTATCATCTTTGAGATTATTTTCTTTACTATCGCTGGTTTTATTCTCAGCATTTTTGGAAACACACAGATAATTGAAATTATTCAAAAGCGGGTGTTTTTGCTCTTTTTTATTCACCTTAAGGATTTTATCCAACAAAAGGTCTGCAGCCTTTCGCCGTGTATTCTTCAGCACGCCAACCGGAATAAAAATATTTTCATCAGCTTCAATTGAGATATCTATAGCTTCAAATGAAAAATCTCCAAGGCTTCCCATTACCTTTCTTATCTGCTCGAAGGTAGTTGGAGCTTTATCAGCTCCTTGAACAATATAGTCATCCGAAAATTCCGCAATTAAGAAATATTTCCTTACACTTCTTTTTCCTCTTTTCGCTCTAATTTCAACTGTGAACCGTTCTCCTTTTCTAGCTCTTACTTTCAGGTCCACTGTGTAAGTTTTCAATTTTGTTTTTTGGAGGGTATCCAGGAGTTTTGTGCTTGTTGTAAGGTATAGTTCGTCTCCGATATGTATTGCTCTTCCTGTTTTCGAGCTGATTTCAAGCCCTACTTTTTCGCCTTTTTTTGCACTTTTTACATGGTCGCCTTTACTTTTGATTATGCCTGCTACTGCAGAGCCAATCATTCGTTCCCCAATGAAGACGCTGATGCCATCTTTTACCTGAATATCTTCATCTAGCTTGACTGTAAGTTTTGTGTTCATTTTTGAACGGAAAATATCTAGGACTTTTCCTAGGAAAGCTCCGTAGTTTGAGCTGTATTTGGGATGTGATACATCTCTCTCTTTAAGTATGAACCCCCTTGTAAAGCCTCTGCAAAAGAGTTTTGCAATCTCTGCTTCCCTCGATTCAAGCTCTTCTATTGTCGGACTCTTCTCTGAATTGCAAATGCCCTCAACTACAGCTTTGTAGGCAGCAGCACTTGCTGTCACATATTCGGGTTTTTTCATCCTGCCTTCAATTTTAAGACTTACAACCCCGGTTTTTACTATTTCTTCAAGTCCAGTAAGGGTGGAAAGCTCGGCACAGCTTAGGGGGTAGCTGCCTCTAATATTTCTTTCATCAATTTCTATACCGTTTACCAGGAATCTGTAGCGACGTCTGCAATGCTGAGCACATGCTCCTCTGTTGGCGCTTCTGCCCTCCATTAAACTGCTGAAGAGACATTTTCCAGCATATGAATAACAAAGAGATCCGTGGACGAAAACCTCGATGCCCACTTTTGAATAATCCACAATGACTTTTACCTCTTCTGCAGTGAGCTCTCTTGCGACTATAACTCTTCTTGCCCCTAGACCTGCTACAAAATCAACTCCCTTACTGTTATGGATAGTCATCTGCGTACTCATGTGCAGCTCAAGGTTGGGATAAATTTCTTTTATAAGACTTAGGAGACCTAGATCCTGCAAGATAATTGCATCAACTCCAACAGAATATGCATAATCAACTATCTTGAGGACTTGTTGAAGTTCCTCTTGTTTTATAGGGATGTTCAGTGCCAGATAAACAGAAACATCATGCGAGTGAGAAAGATCAACTGCATCTTCCAGTTCCCCGAGGGCAAAATTATGTATACCCTGGCGGGCATTAAATTCGCCTACCCCAAGGTATATGGCGTCAGCTCTTCCTTTGATTGCGGCGAGGAGGTTTTTTTGGCCGCCTACAGGAACCAGAATTTCAGGTGGATTAACGTTGAAATTTGGATCATACATATTATATCAAGTGTTCTTGTAGGTAGTTGAAAGTTTTTGTAACTATAATAGGACTTATGCAATTGAAATAAGAAATCAATGTATTAAACCTCTAATTTTCCTAAGCGTGGCTTTAACTTCAAAGTCGATCGGAATTTGTTTCGGAATTCATCGGCGCAAGTCCTATGTCAAAAAAATATATATGCATTTTTATGTGAAGGACTTAGAATTAGCTCTAATTATATTTTATAGGTCAGTTTAAAGCTTAAAGGTACTTCTTGAATAAAAGACAGATGGCAAACTTAAAATCTTTTCATATCAGGAAAGGCCTTTTCTAAATATGAAATTCAAACTCTTCTATTACTCTTTAAGACGTTCCAGTTATTTTAATTTACCACAAACTTTTAGGTCTGCAGAAGAGTAAAAAATTTTGAATATCCAACTTTATTTCAGCCAAATACCCTTCACTTCCTAAAGGATTGTAAATTTTCAGAGAACCGTTATTAACTGGCTGATTTATATATTAAGCTATCTTTGTACTATAAAATCAAATTATGTCACGCAAACTAATGTATCTATAAAAATAAGAGGATCTCGATAAACCTCTTATCTTCACGAATTATTTGCGCCACTTATAAGCATATGACAGCATTTTGGAATTATCGCAATTCTATATAGTATTTAAAAAATTAGGATGTATGTCTTAGTTTTTTTGCTAAGATTATCAATGAAGTTTATGGTATGATAACAGAATAACGGTGTTATATATGATGGACCCGCAAATCGAGCGAAAACTCATTGAAATTATGAGGGTGATTAACGAAAGTGACAAGCCTATAGGTGCCCGGGCCATAGCTGATGAACTGAACGATAGGGGGTATGATATAGGAGAGCGTGCTGTCCGATATCATCTAAGGATCCTGGATGAGAGAGGATTCACACGCAAACATGGGTATGCAGGGCGTACACTTACTGAACTGGGAGAAAGTGAAATGAGTGATGCTCTCATTGGAGATCGCTTTGGTTTTGTGATATCCCAAATAGAAGAGATGGCATTTAGAACTACTATTAATCCAAAGACCAGTGATGGTGTCGTACCAGTAAATATCTCTTACTTTGCTAAAGAGGATTTGGAAACCGTTATTGATGTGATTTCTTATACCGCACATTCCGGATATATGATAAGTTCGAAAGTAAGAATTTTTGAAGAAGACGAAGATTTAATTTTTCTGCCTCCAGGAAAAGTCGGAATAGCTACAGTATGCAGTGTTACTTTTGATGGGCTTCTTCTTAAATCAGGCATTCCTGTAGAACCTTCCTACGGTGGACTTCTTCAGATAGAAAACCGAAAGCCTTCATACTTTTTGGATCTAATTTCGTATAGCGGAACTTCAATTGATCCAATACAAATTTTTATGAAACGGAAACCTACTTCAGTTCTCGAAGTGATTGAGACGGGAAAAGGCAAAATTCTTGCAAATGTTAGACAGATAAATTTATCGGCTCATGATAGGGTCATAGAAATTATTCAACAGGCAGAAAAAATGGGATTAGGAGGCTTTTTCCTTCCAGAGGAGATTAATGGATCTTTACTCGGGGCGCCTATTGAGATGGGAAAGTTCGGAATTGCAATCGTAGGAGGAATTAATGGAATATGCGCCCTCGAAGAGACAGGAGTTCGAATTGAAACAAATCCAGTTTCTACAGTTCTGGAATATAAAACGATGTCCGAAATCTGAGGAGAGCAGGTGTTTAGATTACTGTAATCTATGATAACGCAGCTAAGAGTTTTGTAGGGAGCTGGCAATTTTAGACCTAGTTATGAGAAGTGACAAACTCCTTGTTTTCTATAGATGTTGGGATGGAACTTTCCTCTTCAAAAATATGAGTTAGCCCCATATTTATCCTAGATTTATCATATAAAATATTTTTCCCCACAGACAATGGGACCATATATGGAGCTCTTTTTTAGAATATTTAAAAATATGGAGGATTTCGATAAACCCCTGAATTTCATCATATGCTTATAAAATGGTATATATGACTCGTAAAAATCAGAGATTCATCGAAATTACTCTATAACTTTAATAAAGAGGTAATATCATTTAAGCAAAGGAACCTTCAAAAATATCTATAGGTCTTAGAAGCATATGGGGATATAAGGAAATTTCTGAAAAGATGGATATATTTTTTCCTCCAAGTTGAATAGTTGCAGTAAATTAAAAGTTCTATTCCTTCACTTCCTATCTTGATCAATGACTCAAGAACAAGACTTAAATTAGTTGTTTCAGAATATTGTTGCATTCTGATACCAAGGTTCAAAGGAGACATATATATTCAGAGGAAAATGTATAATTAGAAATAGAATGTCTTACAAATTGAACAAAGAGATTATTGAGGAATAATAGAAATCGGGCAAGTAACCATAATTAAAGCAATATGCTAGAATGGCCCAATTTTTGCAATTTTTCTACCTTATCAAGATGGTTGAGATTTTTAATCCCTGCTGAAAACTTCAGAATTTACTATTAATTCCACTAACAATTGATCGCAATAAATCAAAAACCCATAAAATGATAAAAGCCTTATATTTTTTGAATAAAATGGTATTTTGAATGATTATTTTCTTGAGATACAAAAGATATGAAGAAAATAATAATGGAGCCGTATCAAAAATAGGATAAAGGAGAAAATGTCGATGCTGAAAATAGAGGATCTGACTGTCGAAGTCAACGGAAAAACTTTGCTTCATGACATAAATCTCGAAGTCAAAAAAGGGTATACTAATGTGCTTTTTGGGCCAAATGGAGCTGGAAAAACAGCTTTAATGAGAACAATTATGGGCTTTAGTGAGTACAAGGTTGTGAAAGGCCAGATTCTGTTCAATGAAGAAAAAATTAACGACATGCCAGTTGATGAGCGAGCCAGTCGTGGACTCGGGATTATGATGCAACGCCCTCCAGATATGTCCGGGATAAAACTGAAAGATCTGATAAGAGTGGCATCAAAGGGGCAGAAAAATCCTGAAAAGCTTTCCGAAAAGCTTTCTATGAAGCCTTTTTTGGATAGAGATATAAATGTGGGTTTTTCAGGAGGAGAAATCAAACGCTCCGAACTTCTGCAGCTTGCAGCTCAGGATCCTAGTTTTTATCTCCTGGATGAACCTGAATCTGGAGTCGACCTTGTAAGCATAGAACAGGTTGGAATGACAATAAAAAGCCTACTTGAAGAAGGTGTGAATTGTCCAGGCAAAAGTTGTGAGAGGGGAAAATCTGCTCTTATTATTACTCACACAGGTCGTATACTGAATTATTTGAAGGCAGATAGAGGATATATCCTTTGCAATGGGACAATTATGTGTTCCGGAAATCCTCTCAAAATGCTGGAAGAAATCAAAAATAAAGGGTATGAGGAGTGTATAAAATGCAGACTGATGATGTGAACCTGAAAAAGAGAGCTGAGAGCTCAGTCAATAAAAAGGCTATTTATGGCGAAGACTTTGAGCTGGAAAAGTTTGAGGAAGGTTCCAAGGTTAGCAAACCTATTGAAAACCTCCAGAAACTTGACGAGGAAAGCAAAAAAACTTTGCTACAAGTAGGGGTAATACCAAGCGAGGAAGGAAGATCTGGAAGTTTCCTTATGTTGGACAATGCGATCTCACACTCTTCCTTCAGAGATAAAAATGTGGAGCTTATGTCCACTCACAAAGCCATGGAAAAGTATGAGTGGCTGAAAGATTACTCCTGGAAACTTGTGCAGGTGGACACTGACAAATACACTTCAAAAACCTATCTCGAAGATGCGGACGGTTACTTTGTTCGTGTCCCTGCTGGTAAGAAGTCTTCTATGCCAGTTCAGACCTGCCTTATGCTGGGCAGCAAAAAGATATCTCAGACCGTGCATAATATCATAGTCGTTGAGGAAGAAGCAAGTCTTGATATTATCACAGGCTGTACCTCCAAAAAAGGAGTAGAAGAAGGACTACATCTTGGAATTTCCGAGATGTACGTGAAAAAAGGAGCTACTTTGAGCTTCACGATGATCCACAACTGGGGAGAGCAAATCGGAGTCCGGCCTAGAACAGTAGTTCATGTGGAGGAAGGAGGAACTTATATAAGCAATTACATTTGCCTCAAACCGGTTCGTTCTGTGCAGACCTACCCGACTGTCAGGCTCGATGGAAGAGGAGCTGTTGCCAGGCTCAATACCATAGCAATTGCTCATTCAGGTTCTGAGCTTGATCTTGGAAGCAGAGCGATTTTCAATGCTCCTGACACCAAAGCTGAACTGGTTTCAAGGACGATCACAATTGGTGGAAGAATAATTGCGAGGGGCGAGATGATAGGTAATGCAAATGGCGCTAAAGGGCATCTGGAATGCAAGGGGCTCGTTCTTACTGACAAAGGAAGCCAAATGGCAATCCCAATCCTGGAAGCGAATGTAGCTGATATTGAGCTTACTCACGAAGCAGCTGTAGGAAAAATTGCTAAAGATCAGGTGGAGTACCTGATGGCCAGGGGAATTCCCGAAGAAGAAGCAGTTGGTATGATCGTTCGTGGATTTCTGGATGTTGGAATCAGGGGAATCCCAGATGAGCTAAGAATTGAAATTGAAAATACTATTGCTCAGACAGCTTTCGGGATATGAATTCTAAAATTTAGAAGTTTGAAAGAGCTAATTTCAATATTTTGGGAAATGATGCCCCATCAAGATCTAGTTGGTATTCTATAAATGGGATAGAACAGTACTCAGCTGGATGCAACTGCTTCAGTAAATGAAATCTGTGATTATATTCCACCGGTAGGGACTTTATAAGGCGAATGTACGCATACATTGAATACTAATGTAGGAGATCTGATTGAATACTTCTACACTGTAACCAACACGGGAATGTGGGCATTGCAGGACCTATTACGGTTCCGTTGCAAAAAATCTAAAAAAAATATGTAAATCTATAAGTAATTAATAAAAATCAAAATATTCAAGGAAAATGTACTAACATTATAAAACTATACCAAACAGTTGATTAATGTATTTGA
>Ga0224559_1000421_pt1 | contig 28760 bp, 19 predicted proteins | sample 714S33034metaG_FD_180676 | JGI IMG/M metagenome (GOLD analysis project Ga0224559, IMG submission 180676) | Peat soil microbial communities from Stordalen Mire, Sweden - 717 S3 30-34 | ecosystem: Environmental > Terrestrial > Soil > Wetlands > Peat | place: Sweden: Norrbotten County, Stordalen... | reverse complement strand
GTGATTGCGCCGGAGCTGGAGGGCATGGACGCCATGAACCAGCGGCTGCTGGATCAGACGATGATCGCGCTGGACGGCACGCCGAACAAGGGCAAGCTGGGCGCGAATGCGATTCTGGCGGTTTCGATGGCGGCGGCGCGGGCCGTGGCGCTGACGCTGGAGGTTCCGCTGTATCGCTACCTGGGCGGCGTGAATGCCAGCATTTTGCCTACGCCGATGCTGAATGTGTTGAACGGCGGAGCGCACGCCGACAGCAACGTGGACTTTCAGGAGTTCATGATTATGCCGGTGGGGGCGGAGCGCTTCAGTGATGCGCTGCGCTGGTCGGCGGAGACCTTCCACACGCTGAAGAGCGTGCTGAAGAAGAAGGGCTATAACACTGCCGTCGGCGACGAAGGCGGCTTTGCGCCTTCGCTCAAGTCGAACAGCGAGGCGATTGAGCTGATTCTGGAAGCGATTGAGGCGGCCGGCTATAAACCGGGCGAGCAGATTGCCATTGCGCTTGATCCGGCGTCGAGCGAGTTCTACGACAAGGAAAAGAAGAAGTACGTTTTCAAGAAGAGCGACAAGCGCGAGCTGACGAGCGAAGAGATGGTGGCCTTCTGGGATAACTGGAGCCGGCAGTATCCGATTGTCTCGCTGGAAGACGGGCTGGCCGAGGACGACTGGGCGGGCTGGAAGTTGCTGACCGACAAACTGGGCGGACGGATTCAGTTGGTGGGCGACGATATCTTCGTCACCAATGTAAAGCGCTTGCAGCGCGGGATTGACGAGGGCGTGGCTAACTCGATTTTGATCAAGGTCAACCAGATTGGAACGCTGACCGAGACGCTGGAGGCGATTGATCTGGGCCGCCGCTACGGCTACACATCGGTGATCTCGCATCGCTCGGGTGAGACCGAGGACACCTTCATTGCGGACCTTGCGGTCGCGACGGGCGTGGGCCAGATCAAGACCGGCTCGGTGAGCCGCACCGACCGCATCGCCAAGTACAACCAGTTGCTGCGCATTGAAGAAGAGCTGGGCGGCGGCGCGGTTTATCTTGGGCTGGAGAGCTTGAACTACGAGGACTAACCACCTGCGGTGGGTTCATTCAAAGGGCGGAAGCAGTTGCTTTCGCCCTTTGTTCATTGGATCTTTCCCCCGAACCTGTTTACAATCCTTGGACCTGATCTGCCGCGGTCATCCACGCAGTTATTTCCAGATGCTTCTTTAGAGCATTTCTCCTGTTGCTGTAGAGTGCAGCGTGGACCGGGAGGTCCACGCTACAACCGACCAGGAGGCCGGCGCTACAGTCAGGCCATTACCAAACCAATCCAGAAATGTTTTTAGCATCTGCTTTACTTTTGAGCATCTGCTTTTCCGCTGAAAGGAAAGCCAGTTACGGCTGCTCTACGCGCGGGCGTGTGCCTTCGGTAATGCCGCGCGTTATTCTTCGCTTTTCATTCCTCGATGATAGCGTTATCATCATCTGAGCCGGGGATTCATGCCGATGGGGGGATGCGCGCGCGAGCATCCTGGGAAGCAGGCTGGGCAATGGCTGCAAATTGAGGAGATTGGGAGCATCGACATGACTGATTTGAAGCGGCGAGCGGCGTTCTGTATCGGAATCGGACTGAGCCTGTGGATGACGGCTTTCGGCGGCGGCGTGGCTTCGGCGGCGACAACAACCTACGTGCTCACGGTGAACTCGACTAACCCGGCCAGCGGCGTGGCCATCGGCGTCTCTCCCGCGGACAACAACAAAGCGGCCAACGGAACGACCAGCTTTACACGCACCTATAATACGGGGACTTCCATTACGCTCACCGCGCCGGCCAAGTCGGGCAGCAATACTTTTGCCTCGTGGACCGGCTGCACCACCGTCAGCACTGTTACTTGCAAGGTGACGCTGAGCGCCAATACGGCCGTCAAGGCCAACTATGTCATTCCCACCTTCGCGCTGACCGTGAATTCGACCAATCCGGCCAGCGGCGCGGTGATTCACTACAACAATCCCCTGAACAATGTCATCGAATCAGGCACAACTAGTTTCACCGTAACCGAGCCTGCGGGCACGAATCTGATTCTGACAGCGCCGGCAACCGCAAGCGGCAACAACTTCTCTTCGTGGACCGGCTGCACCACCGTCAGCACTGTTACTTGCAAGGTGACGCTGAGCGCCAAAAAGACGGTTACGGCCAACTATGTCATTCCCACCTTCGCGCTGACCGTGAATTCGACCAATCCGGCCAGCGGCGTGGCCATCACGGTCTCTCCCGCGGACAACAACAAGGCGGCCAACGGAACGACCAGCTTTACGCGCGCTTATAATACGGGGACTTCCATTACGCTCACCGCGCCCGCCAAGTCTGGCAGCAATAATTTCACCTCGTGGACCGGCTGCACGACCGTCAGCACTGTTACTTGCAAGGTGACGCTGAACGCCAAAAAGACGGTCACGGCCAACTATGCCGTGCCTTACGTGCTCACGGTGAACTCGACCAATCCGGCCGGCGGCGTGGCGATTGGCGTCTCTCCCGTGGACAACAACAAAAATGGCAACGGAACGACCAGCTTCTTTCGCGTCTATAACGCGGGGAGTTCCATCACGCTGACCGCGCCGGCCAAGTCGGGCAGCAACACTTTTGCCTCGTGGACCGGCTGCACCAGCGCCAGCACGGTCACCTGCAAGGTGACGCTGAACGCCAAAACGACGGTCAAGGCCAACTATGCCCTTCCCGGCTCCTATGTGCTCACGGTGAACTCGACCAATCCGGCCAGCGGGGTGGCGATTACTGTTTCTCCGGCGGATAACAACAGCGCGGCGAATGGAAGCACCAGCTTTACGCGCGACTATAACCCCGGAAAATCGGTGACACTGAAAGCGCCCGCAACTTTGGGCAGCGACATCTTCTCTTCGTGGAGCGGATGCACGACCTCTACCACCGAGACTTGCAACGTGACGATGAGCGCCAATAAAACCGTCGCGGTCACTTACTTCACACTGATTGTGCCGACGGTGAAGGTGACGCCCGGCTCCACGAGCATCTTCACAACGCAGCCGCTGACCGTGACGGTGGCGGTAAGCGGCGGCAGCGGGAAGCCGACGCCGACCGGCTCGGTTGCGCTGACCGGCGGAGGTTATACTTCAGCGGCGACGGCGCTCAGCAGCGGCAGCGCGCAGATCAATATTCCCGCCAATTCATTGACGGCAGGATCGGATACGTTCAAGGCAACCTATACGCCCAACGCATCCAGCTCCACGACCTATCAATCGGCTTCGGGCACATCTTCCGCGGTGACGGTAACTGAGATGAGCACGGTCACGGTGAGTACGCCGAGCACCCCGCTCGCCGTGACCGATCAGCTTCTGGGCATGAATTTGGCAAACTGGTACGACTGGCCCGACAATGCGAGCTCGATAACTTCGGCATTCAAAAAGGCGGGCATCAAGGCGATCCGCTGGCCGGGCGGCTCCTGGTCCGACGACTTCCACTGGGGGTACAAACCCGGCAGCAGCACGCTGGTCCCAACCTATATGTGTTCGTGCAGCTCCGCCACCAACACCAGCTGCACCGCGAATAGCAGGAGCTGGGGCGGCTACAGTACCTTTGCCAACTTTGTCAGTACGATCCCGCTGGCAGGCTCCTACGACTTGGCCCTCACGGCCAACTACGGCACGAATGAGGCATGTAGCAGCGGCGGCGATCCCAAAGAGGCGGCTGCGTGGGCAGCGGCCGCCGTCTCTGATGGCATCAAGGTAAGCCACATGACCGTGGGTAACGAGAACTACGGAACCTGGGAAACGGATTTGCACGCCAGGCCGAACGACCCGACAACCTATGCCGCCGCCGTCGTGGGAAGCAGTGGTTACTATCAGTTAATCAAAACGGCCTCTCCGAATACGAAGGTCGGCGTGGTGGTTGAACCCAGCTATGCACCATGGGATGAGGATGTGATGTCTGACGCCAAGGGTTCGTATGATTTCGTGGAGTACCACTATTATCCGCAAGCGCCGGGGAGTGAAGACGATAACTTCCTGGTGAAAACCGCGGCGCAGCAGTTGACCAAGAACATCAAGACGATCAAGGCGGAACTGGCGAAGTGGGGGACAGCCGGCACACCCATCTATGTGGGGGAGATCGGCGGTACTTACAGCAACCCTGGCAAGCAGAGCTGGTCAATCACTCAAGGCTTGTATGCCGGCCAGGTGCTGGGCGAGATGATGAACGCAGGCGTCTCGCGGCTGACCTGGTGGATCGGCTTCGGCAATTGCAACGGCGATAACGGCAACTTAAGCTCATCGGTCTATGGCTGGCAGGACTTTGGCGCATACAACGTCTTTGCCGACGGGGCTGGCGATACGGGCGGAAGTAACAATTCACCTTGCAACTACGGCGGTCCCATCGGCACCATGTCTCCCACCGCGCGCGCCTTTCAGCTCTTCAGCAATGTGGCCGTTACCGGCGAAAAAGTGCTGACCGCTACAGTGGCCGGAGATACGTCGGATGTGGTGGCTTATGCGGCGACGCATAGCGGCGGCACGGCGCTGGTCTTGTTCAACCGCAACGAAGCCGCCGGCGAACTGGTTGAAATCACAATCTCCGGGAAGACCGCCGCAACCAGCGTCACGGAAATCACCTACGACAAGGCGCTCTATGACCAGACGGACGCGACAATCCCCGTCTGGGCTGCGCCAACCACTTCTACGATCACTTCGCCGACGCTGCCGCTCACGCTGAAGCTGGCGCCATGGAGCATGAACGTGGTCATCATCAAATAAGCAAAGCTGGCTGCAACACTCTGACCTTCCGTCCCGCACAGGCTGCTCCAGAATTTTCATTCGGGGCAGCCTGATTTTTTTGCGGCACGGCCGCGGCTCATTAAACTAGAGGCATGGCCAGCCTTTCTTCCTTCGGAATAACCGGTTATCGCGGGCGGCTTGCGCCCTCGCCCACCGGCTATTTGCACGCGGGCCATGGGCGCACCTTCTGGACGGCCTATGAGCGAGCCGTTGCCGCGGGCGGCTCTCTGATCATGCGCATGGAAGATCTGGACCCGGAGCGCAGCCGGGCCGTCTACGCCGAGGCCGCGCTGGAGGATTTGCGCTGGCTGGGGATTGATTGGCAGGAGGGGCCGGATGTGGGCGGGCCTTATGCGCCTTATGCGCAGAGCAGGCGTGGCGCCTTCTATCTGGAGGCATGGCGCACGCTGCTGCGGGGCGGATTCATCTATCCTTGCCGCTGCTCGCGCAAGGATTTGGAGACTGCGCTGAGCGCGCCACATGAAAGCGCTTCGATAAAAGAGGGTCTTCAATCCCACCCTAGCCGCAAAAACAAGAACTCGGCGAGGGTGGGGCACCCAAGCATTGATGAAGTGGAGCCGCTGGACGATGAGCCGATTTATCCCGGAACCTGCCGGAAGCTACAAGCGGATGTTACACAGTTATCGGATTCGCCGGATGGATATAACTGGCGCTTTCGCGTCCCAGACGGCGAGGTAATCGCGTTTGAGGATGGGAATCTCGGAACGCAGCGCTTTGTGGCTGGCGTGGATTTTGGCGACTTTGTCGTATGGCGGCGGGATGGCGTTCCGAGTTATCAGTTAGCCTGCGTTACCGACGACGCATTGATGCGAATCACGGAGGTGGTGCGAGGCGAGGATTTGCTCAAATCCACGGCGCGGCAAATTCTGCTCAATCGCGCGCTGGGCTTCCGGAATCCGGCTTGGTTCCATTGCCGCTTGATGGTGGACGCCCAGGGCCGCCGTCTGGCCAAGCGCCACGACGCGCTGAGCCTGCGCACGCTGCGGCAGAGCGGAGTTACGCCCGAGCAGATTCTGTCCGGTGAGCCGCCGTCGCTGGAGTAACTCGTACTTATCTGTGCCGGATAAAGCTGTTAGTGTGCAGCTCAGCGATGGCTTGGCGCAACTCTTCCTCGGTGTTCATTACTATCGGGCCTTGCCATGCGACCGGCTCCTCCAGCGGCTGGCCGGAGACCAGCAGGAAACGAAGGCCCTCGGGGCCAGCCTGCACCGCGATCTCGTCTCCGCGATCGAAAAGCACCAGCGAGTGGTTGCCGGCGTCGTAGACCGCAGGCGCGTTGGGGTCTACCGCCGACTCGGTCAGTACGGCGCGCGGCACGCTGGCGTCGCGGAAAACGCCTGATCCAGCAAAGACATAGGCGAAGGCATGGCGCGTGGTTTCGACCTTGATTCGCTTGGCTTTGCCGGGCGGAATTGAAATGTCCACGTAGCGCGCGGCGACGCTCGACTCAGTAGCCACGCCCTCGACCGGCCCCATTTTTCCCCAGAACTCGCCGCAGATGACGCGTGCGCGGCTGCCGTCGTCCTCGACAGCCTCCGGAATCGCGCTCGCCGGAATGTCTTGGTAGCGCGGATCGGTCATCTTGTGCGCGGCAGGCAGGTTGGCCCAGAGCTGAAAGCCGTGCATCCGGCCTTCGGCGTCGCCTGAGGGCATTTCCTGATGCAGGATTCCGCTGCCCGCAGTCATCCATTGCACATCGCCGGCGGTCATGCGGCCTTTGTTGCCAAGGCTGTCGCCGTGCGCCACCTCGCCGGCCAGCACGTAGGTGATGGTCTCGATGCCTCGGTGGGGATGCCAGGGAAATCCCGCCAAATAATCGGCCGGATGGTCGCTGCGGAAGTCATCCAGCAAAAGGAAGGGATCGAACTCCGCGGTCTTTCCAAAGCCGAAGGCTCGGCGCAGCTTGACGCCGGCACCCTCAATGGTGGGCTTGCTTTGCAGAATCTCTTTCACGGGACGCAGCGACAAGGGGAACCTCCTCAGCCTTACTAATGATTGGATGCGCGAGCAGTGAATTAGAAGCGGAAGAGATAGGATGCCTTGATGAAGATCTGGCGGCCATCGTTCAGAAAGTTATTGGAACGCGGCGGCGTGGTGTTATTGGGATCGCAGGCACCGCCTAGCAGGCGGTTGCAGAGCGAGCGGTCCAGATTTTGCAGGTCATTGTTATAGCCGATATAGACCGCCGTGCCAGGATGGGGCAGCCAAGTGATGAGCGCCCCGCTTTGCACCTGCTTGGTGCGCGGCAGCGAAGTTTCCGCGGGATTGGCCAGCGTGGAGTCATACTCCACAATGACGCGCGCGGAAAGCGCCCGCGTGAACTGGTAATTGACCTTGGAGCGAAAGGTCTGGGCCTCATAGACAAATGCGCCGTTGGCCACCGAATGGTCGCGATCCAGCAGATAGGTGTTATCCGCAGTTAGCTGGCGAATGGGCTGCAAGGTCAGGTAGAACTGCACAGTTTCCTCATTCATCAGCGACGGCAAGTTATACGGTTGAACCTGACATGGAGAAGGGCAGGCAACGGGATTGTAATTCACATTGCCGCCGCGGGTGACGCTGATATTAAAGTACAATGGCGCCCAGGGCGCGCCGCGCGCGCCAAAGCCAGCATAATTCTCGGTGAAGTTCTTGTACTCCGAAAGAAGTGAATAGCTGGGCGGACCCACTGTGTCCGAGTTTTGCCCGGCATACGGATACATGACGATGTTGCGCGGAAAAACCCAATAAACATCAAAGTTTGAGTAATGATAAACGCGGTTGCCTTGATGGTTGAAGGCTAAATTCTGGCTTGTTTCCAGCCCCCAGTTGAGAATCTTACTATGCTTCGGAAACCACTGATAGTTTGAGTAAGTATGGGCGGTGCGAATATTCGAGGTCTGGATGAAACCCAGCTGGGTTTGAAAGCCTGTGCTGAAATCCAAAAAGTATGAATTGAGGTTGAAAGAGTGGCCGGAGCGGCTCACACTCACGTTCCAGGTCGGTCCGGCGGAATACGTGGGAGGTTTGCCGTTCTTGGCGCTGTCAAGATCGCCCTTGGTCGAGCTTTCCACCCACTGGCCCACGGCCGTCCACTTGTCGTTGAAGCGCACAATGGAGTCGATGCCGCCGATGCGGTTCCATCCATGGCCAAACTCATAGTCGGTATACAGCGCGGAGATGCTCGAACCCTTGCCGAAATCCTGGGAGACGCGTTCCACGCCGATAAAGGCACGCTTCTTGTAGAGCGGATCACCTGAACTGACGCGTTCGCCGGGTTTGCGGTCGTCGATGGCCAGCAGGCCGATGTTGGTGTGGCCCAGCTTGCCGGTCAGGCGCGCGCCGAACTCCGGATGCATGATGTTGCGGGTGTAGAGCAGAGTCAGCGGCGAGGGCGTGGTGAAGAAGTTGGCATTCTCCAGAAAAAACGGGCGCAACTCAGAGAAAGAGACCGGATAGCGCTGATTGACGGTAAACTGCGGCTGGTCGGACTCGATGTCGCTGAAGTCCGGGTTGACCGCAGCGTCGAAGACGATCTTGTCCTTGAGAACGGCTTTGAACTCGCCGCCCGCTGTGCCTTCCAGATGGCGTGAACTGAAATATGGATGGAGCGGGTCAAGCGTCTCCAAAGTGCGCTCGTTTTGGCCCAGCGTATAGGGATTTACCTGGATGTCATGCGAGCCGGTTACCCCCTCGATGCCCTTCAGCGTGGCTTCCTGGGTGAGCGTGCCAGAGATGTTCGCGGCGACACGCGGCCAGTAGGATAACTCACTGTTGCGCGGAAAGTTGCGCGCAAAGACCACGCCCCAGTCGGAGCCATCAGGGCGAAAGCGCAAGCTGCGGAAGGGAATGGCCATCAGCGCCATCCATCCGTCGCGGGTCACTTGCCCCTCTGAATCCCAGACCTGATCGTAGCTGTAATCCTGACCCTGGTTTTCGGTCCATGTCGCATCGGCCTGAACCCCCTCTGGATTCACCAAAAAGATAACACCCTTGCGATGATCTTGAAAGGGATCGAAGATTACCGAGACGTTGTCGTCGTTCAGGATATTTTCCCGCCGCGCCAGATGGCCGCGAATCTGGTCCGCATGATGGTCGTAGCAGATGAAAACAAGATAAAAAGTGTTCTTGGTATAACCCAGCCAGACCTCGGTCTCTTCACTGGCCGGCTTTCCGTCGCTGGGCGAATTCTGAATGAAGCCGGTGATCTTGAGCAGCTTGTCTTTCAGCTCGGGCCGCGGCTTCATGCCGGCGAAGTCCGAGAGCTTCACGCCTTCCGTGAGCAGCGGCACGCGGTACGCGGGGGCTGGCTGGGCCTTGGGAGCCTCCATGGGCGTGACCGCCTGCTTGCCGCCCCATGCTGCTGGCGCCGAGCAGAAAATCATTCCCAGACAAGCCGCCATCCCTAAAGTCATGAGCTTCATGCTTCCGAGGTACGCAATTCCCTTGTTTTTGGTTCTCTCAGCGTATTTGGCTTTCATTCGGGGGAGCACTCAATTTGATTGGACTCACGCGAGGCCGCGCCGGTAGCAAAAGATATCCCGGAGCGATTCAGCTCTTCTGCCTCACAACACTATTGACGGATCAGTGCATGATTTTGCCGTGTATTCTTGATAAATCAGTTACGAACGGGTATCACTGCGTTGCAAACCGGCTTTCAGGCACTCAGCTTGCCTCTCTGGATGAGCTTCGCTTCGACCTCTTCCAGCGGAATGTCTTCCTCATTCCGGCGCGATTGAGAGATCAGAACGTCCTCGAACTCCTCCCAGAGTTCCGCGTACACACGCAGATCAATCTGGACCGCAACCTTGCGTCCGTCCTCGTCCGTCAGATACTGAATACCGGTCATGTCATCCCCTCCAAAAGCTCTCTGTCTGATTTGACGCTACTCCGGGTTGGGATTGGCGTCAAGATGGCTGCTGTGAAGTGGCCTGCATTCATTTGCCTAATTATCAAGAAAATAAATACTTTGCAATTTGCTCAACGTAAGTTTCATGTCAGGATCAAACCGGCATCCTTATCCACTTGATATTGATTTAGCGGATAGCTTAGATGAACATAGCACAGCAATCGCGCATCGTTCCAGTGATAGTCGCTCCCACCGGACCAAACCTGAATGCGATCTTTGAGATAGTGCTTGGCGATCAGCAGTACACACTGAACCGCAAGGTCATACGGACGGAATCCTGTCTTGCAAGAATCGGAGCAGCGGCCATCCTGAACTTTCTCAGGCTCATTACATACTCGATCAATTCTGAAAGTCTCATAACTACAGTTACCGTCGCAGGTCCTATGCTTGAGCAGAGTACCCATTCCAAAGTATGAGCCTTCAACCGCATGAATCGAGTTGCCTATTCCGGCCGCATCAACCGCCGGAAATGGAATCACAATCTCTTCATTCTTGACGTGGCCACACTCCCATTGCCCGTTGAAAGAAATGTGGGCAGTGTCGATTCCTGGAAGTCCCCGCCCGAGCGGCCCGGCGAGGTGAACTCCCATATCGTCTAAAATCAAGACAATTCGTTGAAAATCGGTGATGATGCAAGTAAAGGTTTCCTGGTCGATTTCCTGCTCGATCTCCCAGTAATGGCAATATCCCATGCCAGCCTCCAATCAACCTCTATCGGCTTACAGCCAGCAGCGAAAACGGTCGCACGCGGATGGATTTCTCGCGCTTGCGGGTCTGAGCAATATCGTAAGAGGATTGCATGCGCATCAGAGTGTCCATTCTGACGCCGAAGGCTTTTTCAATGCGCAACGCCATCTCCCCGGAGAGATTAGCCTTGCCATTCAGCAGGCTGGACAACGCGGGCCGGGAGACCTGAAGCGCCGCCGCCGCCGCTGTTACGGTCAAGCCTGCGGGAAGAATGATTTCTGTCCGTATGAAATCTCCGGGGTGGGCCGGGTTCTTGATGGGCATAGTTTTCCCTCTCCTGTCCTAGTGGTAATCCTCTAAATTCACGTCCCAGATCTCACGCTCGGCGGCATCCACGCGAAAGGTCAAGCGCCGATTCGCGGTCACGTTCAGGCTCCATGTGCCTTTGCGGTCTCCGGTCAGCAGATGCGCCTTCCAGGATGGCAGATCGCGGAGTTCATCGGGGCCGTCCATGCCATCCAGGAAGGTGAGCATCTTGCGGAGCTTGTCCACCGTGTCGGGCGGAACGCCCTTCGCGCTGTCTTCTTCGTAGAGCTTCTTCAAGCCCTTGTGAGAGAAGCTCCGAACTTTCATCCTCTTTAGTGTAGCCTGTAGCCTGACACTTGTCAATCAGCGCGCCGAATTGCCGAATGCCGATGCGCCGCCCACGGCTCCTGCCTTATCCTCTATACAGGCTTTATGATCGACTTCTCCCAAACCGTGAAGCAGCAGGCCGACATCGTCAAGGTGATCGAGGGGTACATCCGGCTGCGCAAGGCGGGGGCGCAGAACTATAGCGGCCTCTGCCCCTTCCACAAAGAGAAGTCGCCGTCGTTTTCCGTCCATGCGGTGCGGCAGTTCTACCACTGCTTCGGCTGCGGGGCTTCGGGCGACGTCTTTTCTTTTGTTGCGAAGATCGAGAATGTCACATTCCCGGAAGCGGTGCGAATTGTCGCGGGCAAGTGCGGGATTCCGTTGCCCAAGCGGGAGTTCTCCTCGCCGGAAGAGGCTGCCGGAGCGCGGATGCGGGCGAAACTCCTGGAGCTGCATGAGACGGCAACGGCGTGGTTTGAGGAGCAGTTGCGCGGGCCGGAGGGGGCTGTGGCGCGCGAGTACCTGGCTGGGCGCGGACTCGCGGCTGAGGGCATCGCCAAATTCCGCATCGGCTACGCGCCGGACAGCTTCAACGCGCTGCGCGATCGGCTGAGCGGCATGGCGGACAACGAGACGCTGCGCGCCTGCGGCCTCTTCAGCGCCAAGGAGCATGAGGACGGCACGCTGGGGCCGATTTACGACCGCTTCCGCAAGCGCGTGACGTTTCCGATTTGCAACGAGAGCGGGCGGGTGATCGCCTTTACGGCGCGGACGCTGGAGACGGGCGAAAAGGCCGGCGCCAAGTACATCAACTCGCCGGAGACGCCGCTCTACACGAAGAGCCTGGTCCTCTTCAATCTGGACAAGGCGCGCACGGCGATCCGCCAGCTTGAGTTTGCGCTGCTGGTCGAGGGGCAGATGGACTGTATCTCGGTCTATCTGCGCGGGATACAGAATGTGATTGCGACCAGCGGCACGGCCTTCACCGAGCAGCAGGTGGCCCTCTTGCGCCGCCACACCTCGCAGGTGGTGGTCAACTTCGACCCCGACGCCGCCGGCTCGAATGCCGCTGAAAAGTCCATTGCCCTGCTCACCGAGGAGGGTTTCACCATCAAAATCGTCACCCTCGACGGCGGGCTGGACCCGGACCGCTACATCCGCGAGCGCGGCGTGGAGGCCTACATGGCGGCGCTGCGCGGGGCGCGGCGGCAGGCCGATTACCTGATCGAGCGGGCGCGGCTGGCCTTCCCCGGCGCAAGCAGCGAGCAGAAGGTCAAGGCGATGAACTTTCTGCTGCCGTACATCCGCCGGATGCCGGAAAAGCTGGCCCGCGACCAGTTCGCAGCCGACGCGGCGCAGAAGCTGAGCATCGACTCGGCCGTGCTGCGCGAGGAACTGCGCCAGGCCGCGCTCAAGCGGCGCGATCACATTGAGACGCGCGTGACCACTCTTACTGAAGTCGAGCGCGTGCTGTTGCGCGCCTTGGCCATCGACGATCCGGAGCACGAACGCTCCCGGCGCCTCGCGGCCATGGCTCTGGCCGAGCAGCCGGCGTGGTTTGAGCATCTGGGCTGCTTTGCGGCCTTGCAGGCGATGGCTCAGCGGCAGGCTCGCGATGCGATGGATGTGGTCGAGGATGAGGCGCAGCGGGCCTTGCTAGCCGAAACTTTACTTGCCGAGACCAAGCCGCCCGAGGAGACCGAGGTCCAGAGCGCCATTCAGGAGATTCACGAGCGGGCCATCGTCCGCCGCCAGCGTGAACTGCGTGAGCAGATCGCCGAGGCCGAGCGCCGTGGCGACTACACGGAGCTAACCCTGCTGACCCAGCAAAAGCTGGAGTTGGACCGCGCGCTCAGGCAGTTGCACAACCAAAGGCCACCGGAGCGGTGAAGCGGACGGTTCTTGCGCGCCAGGAAGTCCTGGATTCCCAGGACTGAAAATCTGGAGTTGAGACCCTTGCGATTCATCCTAAAAACGGCAGTAGAATCAGGTTCAAAATAGCCAACCGCTTCAGATAAATAAGGTTGCAAACATTGAAGATTTCACCATTTTGTTGAGGTGCGAAGCAGTGCAAAGTTTCACCAAGACACCATTGCCCGCTCCCCGATACTGAGAATGAGCATGATCGTGAAATGGATCGTAAGTAATACAAATACAGCAAGTTAGCTTCCGCTTCGCGGAAATAGCAAGTTGGCGAGTTAGCGGGAGTACATTCCGGCCGAAACGCGACGCAGCGAGCTGGGTTACTCCTAACTGCTGTTTTCAGGTTCATTTGCCGGGAACTTTTTGTCTCACTATATGAGATGCGGCTGTTTTGAGCGGATGACGTAAGTGGTTGTTTATTCGTGCTTTATAAATTACATACAAAAGTTTTCCACAGTTTGAAAATATCGTAGGGGGGGAGGGGGGACATTCTGGGAGAATCATAGCCGAGAGCGCTTCTCACGGCGTTGTTCATTCCCGTTCAAGTCTCTTTCCTTTTCTTGCATGACCCAACGCGTCTTGGCACTCGGTTTGACATAACCTAAGCCATAGTCGAATAATTATTAGACTATGGCTGAGATTCAGAACGCCTATCTGCATTGCCGCGATGTGCTGCTCGAACGGCTCGGCGAAGCCGCGCCCGGTCGCATCCAACTTCTCACCGGACCCCGGCAGGTAGGGAAGACCACGCTGCTTTTGGAGATCGCCGCGAAGTTCGGCGACCAAGCCATCTACGCCGCAGGCGACGATCCTGACGCCGCACTGCCGGGCTTCTGGGAGCGCCACTGGGCCGAGGCTGAAACACGCGCCAAGCAGGGGACGGCGGTTCTGTTGTTGGATGAGGTGCATCATCTATCCGATTGGGCAGGACGGCTCAAGGGACACTGGGACCGCGCTCGCCGTCGCCGTCTCCCCATTCATGTGGTAGCTACGGGCTCTTCCGCACTTCGCGTAGCTCAAGCCTCACGGGAGAGCTTGGCTGGACGCTTCGAGCGTTTGACGCTGAGTCACTGGCCCGCCGCCTCGTTGGCTGACACATTCCATCTTTCGCCGCAGGAAGCCGCCATCAATCTCGTTCTCTTCGGCTCCTATCCTGGCGCCGTGGAATTTCAAAAATCTCCCGAACGATGGCGCGCTTATGTACGCGATGCCATTATCGAACCGGCGATCGGTCGCGACGTGCTGGCGCAAGGCACAGTGCGGCGTCCCGCTCTGCTCCGCCAAGTCTTCGCTATTGCCGCCGGCTCGCCCGCGCAGATTGTCTCCTTGCAAAAGCTGCAGGGCCAACTCCAGGACAGCGGAGCCATCGAAACAGTCGCCCATTATCTGGCATTGCTCGGAGACGCATATTTGATCGCGCCGTTGGAGAAGTATTCGACGCAGGTTCTCAGACGCCGTGCATCTCCGCCGAAACTCATAACGCTCAACAACGCTCTCTTGTCGGCCATGCACCCCGATGGAGCTCCTGACCAGGGGCGTGAGCCGGGACGTTTCGGCTTCTGGGTAGAAAACGCCTGCCTGGCCTTTGCGATCAACCAGGGCCAGCAGGTAACGTACTGGCGCGAGGAACCGCTGGAGATCGATGCCGTCATGGATGGGAGTTGGGGGAAGTGGGCCGTGGAGGTCAAGACTGGAAGATTCGATGTCCTGGCGCTTCGCGGCGTGCTTGAGTTTTGCCGGCGCAATCCGGCGTTTACGCCTCTGGTCATCTGCGCGCCCGGCGATGAAGAGATTGCCCAGCGCCACGGCGTTGCAAGCGTCAATTGGGAAGACTTCCTGATCTCCGGCCCGCCGCAAGGTTGACCATTGCCTACGGCAGTCCATTGGAAAAAGCCTGAACAGCCTGGATCGCCTCCTCGCTATGCGAGATCGACCGCAACTGCCGTTCAAGCTCTCCAAGTGACGCTGACCTATTTAGAACCTGGGCCTTGGGATCGCGGCATTTTCCAGATTGAATCCGTCTGAAGCCTGTGCATCAATCTCTTCCTGGGTCAGTTGAAACGCATCGTGCCCGTCGCGCGTCGGCAAAACGGGAGACCCGGCAAACAAGGCGGCCGAATGAATCTAAAAACGACGGTTGAGGCGCGGTTAGAAAGGCCATCTAATTCGCAACAAAAGACTTGCAAACGCTGATAGAGTTACCATTTTGGTCAGATGCGGAGCAGTACAGCGTTCCACCGAAACACCCCTTGGGCGTTCCACCACTACTGCCTTTGAACAAGGCTGCCAAAGGGTGCGTATATGAAACAAAAACAGCAAGTTAGCTTCCGCTTCGCGGAAATAGCGAGTTAGCGGGTTGGCGGCAGAATAACCCTGTTTTAACTTGCGGCGGTGAACCAGTCTGTTTTTAACTGCCGTTTTTAGGATGAATCAGAAGCTCGACATGTTCCTGATCGGGATGCTTGGCGACAACTTTGGCAGCCTGGATAATGACGTTCAGCCCCTGCTGAACAGGCTGCGGAAAAAGGTCTTTTAAGGCCGCAAAGTTCACGAAAAACATCCCTCAGGGGCTAAAGCCCTGCTGATTCTATGAGCTTTATCGGCACGACTGAAGTCGTGCCCTTTCAAAACTGATGCTTCGATTGAGTTTTTCCGCAGCCTGCTGAAGCCGATGCACATCCGTGGCTAGTCCGACGAAATGCTGGAAATCGGCGTCGCGCAGGATACGGTACGTGACCCCCTTGCCAACAAGCGTACCTACACCATGCTCGGAGATCTCTTCCAGCGTGGAATTTCCCCCCTTGCGGAACCTCTCAAACGAACTCCAAACCGGTCCTGGAACAAGGGCCAGGGCGGAAGGGCGAGCACCGTTCTCAACCAGGATAAGGCTGCCGTCAGAAAAATGCCCTGACGAGACTATACGAATGTGGATTGAACTGGAGTCTTGAGTTTGTGAACGGCTGCAAAGTAGCCCACCATCACGCGAAACGTTTTGGACCGATTAACTCCGCCGAGAATCTCCCCACCAACTCGATCCAGTTCATCGGCTATCTCGTGTGTCAACGGGAATACGAACGCGGTGTCAATGCCCTGAAATGGAATGTTCAGCCAGGGGCCGTTATAGAACGCAGCAAGCTGTGCCTGCGCTGTCTTGGTTTTGAAATTCATGATGATGTGTTCAGCAAGGGCGTTCTTTTTGCGGATTTTGAGCACAGCAAAAAGCTGGCTGAAATGGCTCTTGGTGAATTTGGAATCGACGGTGAGCCGGAGTTGAGTGCGCGTCTCCGCGGGAGAAACGACCCTGGGCTTTGGACGGGTTATGGCCTTCTTCGCAATGGGCATATGGTTTCCTTGTTGCGATCTATCTTACAGCACACGTGTATGAATGTGGAAGACCATGCGCGAACCAATAGTAGCCAAAGGAGTTCGCTTAAAAATCGCCAAGAAAGAATGGTGGATTCATTGCATGGAAGTAAAGAAGACCGAATGAAGGTCAACAAATCGGACCGTGAAAAGAGATGGAGAAAAAAGAACTGGCCAAAAACTACGTGGTGCGCCGCTGAAACCATCAGGCATGGAGAAGTCCTGTGTCTCTGCTTGTCTCATTGAGGATTTCTGAGAGACTCGATCGAGACGAGACCACGCTGAATTGCCGACGTGGCAGCCTGAGTACGGTCCGTCACGCCCAGCTTGCCCAGCAGCCGGTTGATGTGCGTCTTGACCGTGGTCTCTGAGATCACAAGCTCGGTCGCAATCTCCCTATTGTTCTTGCCATTCACGATTTGCTCCAACACATCGAACTCCCGCAACGTCAGCTCCTTTGTGCCCACGCGCTCGGCGAGTTTTTGGGCGATGGCAGGCGGAATGAATGATCTGCCCGAATGGACTGTGCGGATCGTCGCGATCAACTCATCAGAGGTCATGCCTTTGAGTAAATAAGCGCGCGCACCGGCCTGCAGGGCGCGATAGATGTCCTCATCGCCGTCGTAAGTGGTGAGCACGATGAAGCGCGCGTTTGGTGTCTCCATGCGGATGCGCTCGATGACCTCGACGCCGCTCAGCCGCGGCATTCGCAAGTCGATCAGCGTAATGTCCGGCTGGCGCTTGCGAAACTGCGTGATGGCCTCCACGCCGTCCGCGGCCTCGCCGACGACCTCAAGGTCATCGGCAACATTGAGAAGGGCCACCAGCCCTTGCCGCACCATGTGGTGGTCTTCCACAACCAACACGCGAATTGATTCCTTGCACAGCGAAACTTCGGAAAAATCCATCATGAACGGCCCGTCGAGATCCGAATGAGCATAAGTTGTAAAACAGTATCGCGGAAGCGGAAAGAACCTGCGACGGCCAAAGGGTTGAGGCGCGACTCCATCGAAAGTATGCAAAATAACTATACACAAAGAATGATCTTCGCTGTACATCCACGGTTGTAGTCGCTTCTCCATCTACGGATTGTTGCGTTCACGGGCCGCGCGGTTGATGCTCGTTCATAGTCCAATGGACAAGCGAACTATTAGTCTTCTTGCCCTTTTTTGTCGTACCCGCGGTGGCCTTTGCGCAAGAAGCTAGTTTTAGCCAGTGGCGGGCACGCGCTTTACAAACTCAATCCAAACAGCCGGGGTGGAGCGTTCCTCTTATAACGCAATGCCTTTGCATAATCCACGTGGCGCGCACCGAATTTATGAAGCAAATCATCGCGGCGCGCACAACAACTCGCCCACCCTTGGAGATTGTTAGATGAAGGCGCCACACGGAACGCCAGGAGGTAACTGAGATGAATTTCCGCTCTCTTCTTTTGGTCTGTGCAGCTTCGATGGCTGCCGCGCAAACTGCTCCCATCGCAAAACCCACTCATGGCGCGCAAGCGCCGGTGATTCGCTTTGAAGATGCAAGTGATAAGGCGGGCATCAACTTCACACACAGTTATGGGTCGCGCCAGATGGCTTCCTTACTTGAAGATACCGGCGCGGGCTGCGTGTGGCTCGACTATAACAACTCCGGCCTTGAGTCGCTCTATGTGCTGAATGGCCGGCCGCTGGACGATTCAGTGCATCCGTTTCCGCTCAAGGTCAAGCCGAATACTCTACCGCACAACCATCTCTACCGCAACAACGGCAACAGCACTTTCACAGACGTAACGGAGAGCGCCGGGCTTGATCCAGATATGTATGGAATGGCCGTCACGGCAGCCGACTATGACAATGACGGCTTTGTTGATCTGCTAGTGACCGGATACGGCAAAACAATTCTTTATCACAACGACGGCAACGGCCACTTTACCGATGTAACCAAGAAAGCCGGCATCAATGTGGATGGCTGGGCGATCAGTTCGACGTGGCTGGATTACGACAAGGACGGCTGCGTCGATTTGTTTGTAGGCCGCTATGTGAAGTTCGATCCAAAGTACCGCGCATTCTATGCGCCCGACGGGTATCCAGGGCCGCTTGATTACCCAGGCGAAACCAACAAACTATTTCACAACAACTGCAATGGAACTTTCACCGATGTTACAGATAAGTCAGGCATCGGCGCTTATGTGGGCCGCACGATGGGCGTGACCGCGGCGGACTTCGACAACGACGGCTGGGACGACATCTATGTCTCCAACGACCGCACGGAGAACTTCCTTTTCCATAACAAGCATGATGGAACCTTTGAAGAGATTGGCAACGATACGGGCACAGCTTACGGACAGAATGGCGAGTCCACTTCGTCGATGGGTCCGGTCTTCGCCGACTTTGAAGGCCGGGGATTGCTCGACCTGTGGGTCACAGACGGGCGCTACAACCGGATGTTGCGCAACACCGGCAAGATGAGCTTTGAAGACTTGGGAGCAACCAACGGCGTCTCGCAGGCGAATGCGCAATATGCGAGTTGGGGCACGGGAATTTATGACTTCGACAACGACGGACTGCTGGACATTCTTATCTTCCACGGTGCGCTCATTCAGTTGATCTCAGAGGAGCATACGCTTTTTCGCGGCATAGGCGATGGTAAGTTCGTGGACGTTTCGCGCGAGGCAGGCCCGGTGCTGAGCGTGCGAACAACGGCGCGCGGCGCTTGTTTTGCCGACTACGAAAACAACGGGAAGGTAGATGCTTTCGTGGTCAATCTTGGCTCGAAAGGAACTTTGCTGCACAACGTTTCGACAAATACGGGGCATTGGATTGCGATCAAGCTGAAGGGAACGAAAAGCAATAAAGACGGCATTGGCGCAAAGGTGGAAGTCTTTGCGGCGGGCAAGCGCCAAACGGCGGAGCGCGTGGCTGGATCGGGCTATCTGTCGCAGAACGACGAACGCCTGCACTTCGGTTTGGGCGCGGCAACGGCGGTGGATAAACTCATCGTTCATTGGCCGAGCGGACGCGAGCAAACGCTTGAAAACCCAACAGTGGACCGCGTGCTTTCTGTGGAGGAGCCTAAGTGAGACGGCAAGCGCAAAATAAATTACGCATTGGAGTATGTGCGGGATTTGCCACCGTGGGAATGGCGTTGCTTTCGGTCGCACTGTGGACCGGTGGGCCTGTTCGCGCAGCCACGCAGTCGGAGACGAGCGCGCAAGAGGACTATCTATCACCGCTTGAGGTCTTGCTTTCGCCGGATGGCGCGCGGCTCTATGTGCTCTGCCAGCAAAGCAATGAGGTGCGCGTGCTGAATGCGGCCAGCTTCGCGGTGATTAAAAACATTGCCGTGGGCCGCGTGCCGCGTGGATTTTCGCTCTCTCCCAAGGGCGACAAGTTATTTGTGACGAACGCCTGGGACGATACGCTTTCGGTGATTGATACGAAGATGCTGGAAGTTATTGCAACCTGGCCGGAGGGCGCAGAGCCGTCGAGCGTAATTGAAGACCATACAGGCAAGCGGCTGTTTGTAGCCAATCGGATCAGCAGCGATATCGCCGTTCTTGATGCGCAGACGGGCGTGGAAGAGAAGCGGCTGCTGGCTGGGCGCGGCGCCAGCTATCTTGCACTTTCGCCCGACGGCAGCCGTATTTATGTAACTCATGTTTACCCGAAGATCGTACCGCGTCAAGCCGGATTGGAAAATCGGATGGAGCCGGAATCGGAGATTACGGTGATCGATGCGGAGCGCGCGGTGGTAGTGAATCGCGTTCCGCTGCACGGGATTGCTGGTGTCTTTCACGTAATATTCTCTGCCGATGGACGCTTAGGCGTTGCCGCGGAGTACCATCCCAAGAACCTTGTGCCGCTGGCACACATCGAACACGGCGGCGCATTAACTTATTCACTCGAATTGTTTGGCGCGGACGTGGGCAAGGCGCCTGTCGAAGTGCCGCTCGATGAGTTGGAACGCTATGCTTCGCAGCCTTTCAGCGTGGCTATCGCGCCGGACAAGTCGCGCATTTATGTTTCCTGCGGCGGTTCGGAAATAGTGACCGTGATTGATGTGCCGCGTTTGCTTCGCTTTATTCACACCCACAATGGCCCCTTCGCGCAGGATCTCTCTGGCAGCGCCAATTATGTTGTGGCGCGAATTCCGGTTGGATTGAATCCGCGCGGCCTTGCGCTTACGCGGGACGGTCGCAGGCTGTTTGTCGCCAACCGTCTGGATGATACAGTGAGCGTGATTGACACGCGCACCAATCGCGTTGCCTCCACCATCCCGCTGGCCGGACCAATAACATCCTCGCCGCCACATTCAAGAGAGAATAATTTCAATATAACGAGCAGCGCCGCGCAGGGAAAAATCACCTGCTCGAACTGCCACATGGATGGCCGTACGCAGAGTCAATATGCATCCACTCCGGAGGATTTGGAGAACCTGATTGGCAAGCACAAAAGGCTAAAGGTATCCGATCTCTCGTCCAGCGGATCGAAGACAATCTCGCCTTTGCGCCGCGGCGAAGAGATCTTCTATACCTCGCGCTTCTCGTTCCAGGGCCAGATCGGTTGCGCCAGTTGCCACATCGATTCTACCTTTGATGGCATCCAATGGAACCTGGAACCGGATGGGTTTGGCCGCAATACCGTGGACAACAAATTACTTGAAGACATCACGGACACGGAACCATATAAGTGGACCGGAACCAACCCGAACATTCCCACCGAGTGCGGACCGCGGACCGAAAAATACTTTTGGCGCTCGGAGAACTACGACAATCGAATGCTTGCCGACCTAGCCGTCTATGTTCGGAGCCTGCCTCCGCGCCCCAATCGCTGGCGGCAAGCAAACGGCGAGCTGACGCCGGCTCAGGAACGCGGTAAGGTTATTTTTGAGCGTACGGTGGACAAGTTCAAGAAGCCAATCCAGGAAAGCAATCGTTGCTCCTACTGCCACAGCGGTCCCAAAGGCACAAACCAGAAAATCTTCGATGTGGGGACGCGTAAATCCAACGACAATACAGGCCTGCTGAAAGCGCCCCCGCTGACCAACATCGCGCTCACAGCCCCCTTTTTGCACGACGGCTCGGCGCGCTCGCTGGAAGAGATATGGACGATTTACAACCCAGACGACAAGCATGGCCGGACCAACGATCTGACCAAAGATGAACTCAACGATCTGATCGAGTACCTCAAGTCTCGATAAGGGAGATGCTATGAAAAAGCTTTGTATGATCGCAATGCTGCTGGCGGCCTGCGCGGTTGTTTCTGCCCCGCTGGCGCTTGGCGCGCCGCCACAGATGCCGCGCTTCCGTTTTGAAAACTTCACCACTGTCAACGGTCTGCCGAATAATCACGTCTTCGCGGTACTTGTGGATGGAGACCGTATCTGGGCAGGTACTGAAAAGGGACTGGCTGTTTACGAGAATCATGCGTGGAAGGTGTATACAACCGCGGATGGGTTGGCGCATCGCGCCGTGATCTCGCTGGCTCTGGACAAGAACACCGGCGACGTTTGGGCTGGAACAATGGGCGGGCTGAGCCGGGTTTCGGGCGGACATATTGATAGCTTCACGCAGTTGAACTCGGGACTGAGCAACAACGTTGTCTACAACATCTCCATCGAGGGAGAGAACGTTTGGATCGCCACGGCCGCTGGCGGTTGCCGGTTGAACCTGCACACCAATCAGTGGTCGCTTTACAACGAGCGCAACACGCCCATGTTCGAGATATGGAGTTATGCAGTTTCCGCGACGCCTTCCAAGGTCTTTTACGGCGTTTGGGGCAGTGGCGTTCTCGAATACGATCAGAAGACCGCGAAGTGGACCCGATACGACGATCCGGATGGCGAAACCGAGACGGTGGTGATGAAGGATCAAGGGTTGATCCACGAGATCGTCACTTCGGTCAGTTATATGGAGAAGGAGAATGTTTTATGGGTGGCCACGTATTTCGGCGATAGCCATTATGATGGCCGCTACTGGCATAACTTTCTCACCAAGGATAGCGGGCTGCCATCCAACTTTACCAATTATGTGAAAGGCGTGGACGGCAAGCGCGCCTGGTTTGGAACCGATAAAGGGCTTGCTTATTATGACGGCGTGAATTGGGCCATCTATCGCCCTTCGCTCACGGACGGCAAGCCTGAGATGACTGTGCGCGATGCAAAGGGCATCGTGACGCCCGTTGCAGTGACCACCGCTCCGGCGCACAACTATATCCTCGGCATCGATTTTCAAGGCAACGATATTTGGGTTGCAACCGCCGATGGATTGAGCCACGGAATTCGTCAGCCGTAAGAAAACAATTCGTTATGCCGCTGTGATCTTCCAGACGGATAAACAAGCTGAAAGCAGCAAGGAGTTATCGTGATGCGCAAAGGATGGTTGTTGGTTATCTTCGTCATCTTGGCTGCTGGTGCAGCAGTTCGTTGTCTGGGTCAGGATGCGGCCAAGAATATGGACCCGAGCACAGGAAAGAAAGTATGCGAGTGTGGCGCGCATCCGCCGGGGCCGCCCAGAAACCGCACGGTAACTCCGTATGCGGGTACACCGGAGGACTTGAAACCCTTCGGAAAGTTTTCGTCGAGTTATGACGTCAACTACATCACGCCTAATATTTACATGGGCGCGGCGCGGAAGATTCCCGATCCAACGGACATCACAGAAGTTCGCATCGGATTTATTGGTCCGATCGAGCACACCACTGATCAGGTCTTTGGGTTGCGAATGCTGCACGGAGCGCAAATGGCAATTGATGAGGCCAATGCCCGTGGCGGTTACGGGGGCAAGCCCTTCAAGCTGATGGTGCATAACGATTACAACAACTGGCAGCGTGGCGCGGTCTACGGCAGTGACCGGCCTACCGACCCCACCATCTGGGGTTCGCCCTCCGATGAAGCCGTGAAGATGATTTACGACGACGAGGATTGGGCGATTTTTGGCTCAATCAGTTCAGAGACCACGCACATCGTGCTGCGCGTGGCGCTGCGCGCTGAAATTCCCGTAGTGAACTCGGAGAATACTGATCCCACTGTTCCAGAGACTACAATTCCGTGGTACTTCGGCGCTCTGCAGGATGACCGGCAGCAGTCTTATACACTAGCTCGCCATATCTTTACCGAGTTAGGACTGAAACGCGTGGCGCTGTTCAGAGTTAATAACCGCTATGGACGCTTCGGAGTTGGCAAGTTCCGCGATGCGGCGCGCCGCCTGGGTCATCCGCTGGTGATTGAGCAGAAGTATCTGCCGGGCGACACGGATTATACGCAGCAGTTGAAGGTGATTCGCGATGCGCGAGCCGATGCTATTGCGATTTGGGCCGATGAGGCGCAGACGGCGCTCTTCCTCAAGCAGTTGCGAGCAGCCGGGATGAAACAGCGCGTCTTTGGCGCATATCGCACATTGGGTCCGGCGTTGCTGGCTGAGGCAGGGGATGCGGCCGAGGGTTTCGAAGCTGTCTATCCCTACGATCCAACGCGCAACGAACCGAGCTGGATCGGCTTTCAGAAACGGTATGAAGAACAATTCCATGAGAAGCCAGATCACTACGGCGCGCTGGCCTTCGACGCAATGAATGCTTTGCTGGATTCTATCTGCAAGGCGGGACTCAACCGCGCGCGGATTCACGATGCTCTTGCCAACATAGAAGAACTCGACGGCGTAACTGGGCGCATGACCTTCGATCCCAACGGAAAAAACGTGGCGCCTTTGTACTTGGGCACTGTTCATAATGGCGCGATCACTTACCGGGTTGCCACGATGGAAGCAACTGTGGCGCATCCAGTGTCCGCTGCATCGCCGCAAGCATTGCCCGCCGTGCCACAGACGCCCTATGCGCGCGTGGGTGAAGATGGCGTCAGCTACGCGGGGCCGCATCAAAAGGATTTGCCGACGGGGCCGGTAAGTATCGTTCTTTTCGGGCCGAAAGCGGCGGCAGTTGCCGCATCGCCGGAAGTGCAGGCGGAGCTTGCATCGGCCGCAATCAAAGGGCATGAGTTCAAGCTGTTGCCGGTGGAAAGCGATCAGAATTGGGGAGCCGCATCCAGGGCGCTGGTGCAGGCCTTGATGGACGATCACGCACTGGCAATACTTGCACTGGATAAAGACTCAAGCCACCTAGCAGAGCAAATTGCACTGAAAAGCTTTGTGCCGGTGATTGCGTTGAGTACCGACAAGACGCTGACCTCAATGAACATTCCTTGGATATTCAGATTGCAGCCATATACAACTCCGGCCACCGCGCTGCGGATGCTCGTGGCGGCTGAATGCCGCAGCGGGGCCAATTCGGAGCAACTCAGAAATCTGCTGGCCTCGGAAGAAGGCATATCCGGCGTTGCATTTCTGCCCACCGGTGAGCCGCGCAAACAGTGAGGATCAGGATTCATCAGCTTGGCGCGGAAGAATCTTCAAGCGGAAGAAAGACGAATCTCTTCAATGGATAAAGCTCTTCTTGATGCCCGGCTTTCATTCCATGTTTACTTCATCCGCCTGCATGGGCCTGAAAGCGACCCAACAATACGAGTGCTCTTGGTCGAGACATCTAAAGCTCGATCAATTTATGAGGGATTCGGGCCGTGGTCACAATGTGAGCTTTGGATCGGGCAGCTTACAGGTTGGATGATTTCGCGAGATGTGCTGGCTGTTCTCCGCAAGCGCCTTGAACAGAAGCGATTGGCGGCCATAAAAAGAGTGCTGGTTTCTGTTCATGACATTGAATCTATCGGATTGCAGCGCTCCTGCCAACAATGAAGAGAAGCCTGTCTCTTTCAAAGGTCTTTCCTTTTGCAAAAAGATGATGAACGCAGAATGCAGAGGTTTCGCCGCCGGGCAAGGGCGCAACTGCGGTCCCTGCCCGCGCTTCAGCAACAAAGAAGTTATTCGATATCTGATCCGCATAAAACGAATGCGGCATTTGGCCATCCTGTAGGCTGCGCATATCAGAACCGGACGCTCAGACTCGCATAGATTGACCTGCCCCGTCCGGTCAGCGGCTTGATTTGGCTCATCCATCCGCTGGCCATGTAGTCGTCGAAGTTCACTCCTCCCAGCGGCAGTTCATAGTCCTTGTTGAGCAGATTGTCGGCAGCCGCGCTGGCCCGCAAGTGCCCCCGCTGAAACGCAGTGTGCAGATTGAAGAGCGTATACCCCGGCGTCGATTGTTCGAACCGACGCGGATCAACATTAGATTTGTGATCCACGGCCTGAACGCCCAGACCGGCACTCCATCCTTTGAGTTCTTCGTCAAACGCTACGCGCAGGTTGAGCGGCATCATCTGGTAGAGAGGGGTTTTTGAATCAAGCCTTTCACCATGCAGCCATCCGGCAACGCCGCTGATCTTGCCCAGCCCGTAGCTGGAACTGTTCCAGATCGCAACGTTGCCAGAGAGATCGCCTCCGTAAATCCTGGCGTTGTGATTGGCAAATTGCAGTTGAGAGAAGGTGCTCATTCCGTACTTCGCTGTACCGAGCGTATCCACATCGATGTAATCCTGAATATGGGTTTCATAGGGCGTGAGCTTGATCTCCCACGCTTTGCGCGCCCGGTCGTGCCAGGCTGCCGTGCCGCTGAAGGTGTGTGCGATCTCCGGCTTGAGGCCGACGCTGCCCACATAGTAGTTGCCGTCGCCAAACCAGCCAATCATGCCGCTGGCCATCATATTGGTCGACCAGGCGTAGCGCTCATAGAGGTTGGGCGCGCGGGTCTTGCGTGCGTAGCCAAACTCAAAGGTGCTTGCGGTGTTCGGCTCGTAGCGCGTCAATGCTGTGGCATCGAGGTCCGGGTCTGTGTGGGCGCGGTTCAATGCGTTGAAGGCGTCCGCATCCATAGCGTACATATCCGAGTAACCCTGCACCGGTCCGGTGTTGGTCCAGACGGTATCGTTGCGCAGGCCGAAGAGCGTGGTCCATTGCGGGTTCCACTTACTGGATAACTCGGCAAAGGTTCCAAGCCGGATACGGCGACCATCATTGATGTTGATGAAGGTGTTTGGGCCCATCATGGGCGCCGTGCCGGCAACGGCGGGCCAGGTATCGTTGAGAACGAAACGATGCAGCTCGTTGCCTAGCCGAAGCGTGTGACGATCGGTCAACGGCAGATCAAGTTTGGCGGAGTAGCCGAGATCCCGTCCGTGGGTGTTCATCGGCATATTCATGGGCATCGGGAAAGTGGATTTGTCATGGCCAATGTTCATCGCGTGCCGGGTGTTTTGCCAGAAAATGCGTGTGTCGAGCACACTGTGGTCGAAGGTTCTGCGGTAGTGCAGGTTGATCGATTCAGCGTCGTTGCCCACCAGGTCCATCTGCGCGTCGACAAAGCCTTCGTATGGAGTGTGATGCAGGCTTGCCTGGATGGTTACGAGGTTGCCCCTGCCTTGCGCGGCCAAGGTCACGGCGTGGTCGGTACTCTGGGCGTAAGTGGAAGTAACTTTGTGGCCACTGCCGTCGGTGTAATCGTCGTTTGTAGCCCAGGAGCCGGTGTAGCCGATGCCGAGACTGTGGTTGGCCACCCATGTGGAAAATGCTCCGCCATAGTTCTCACCATTACTGCGGTAGTACCCGGTGGAAGTGGTCTCTTTATGTAACCGCTCGCCTGCGCCAGCGAAGGCCGGGTCGGCGGAATCGACTGCGATTGTTCCGCCCAGACTGTCGCCGCCTAGGGTGACCGGCGTAATGCCTGCCAAAACGGTGACTTGCGCCGCCTGGGATGGGGCGATGTAAGAAAGCGGGGCGTTCATGTGGTTGGGGCAAGTGGATGAGACTGTCATGCCATCGACGACTAACTTGGCGCGCTCATCTCCCAAGCCATGAAGGTATGGGATGCTGGCCAGTTGGCCGTTTTCGCGCAGGCTGACGCCGGGTGCGTCTCCCACTAACTCGGCCGAGTTGCGGCGCTGCGCCTGCTCGTCGGCGTCCACCTTGTGCTGCGTTGCGGACGCGGTTGCAATCGTGGAGCCGTCCACTTCGACAATGGCTTGCACCGGAGCGATTTTCAGGGTCACATTGGCGGCCGTCTCAGCCCCGGCAGTGACTGAAAGATCGGGGATAACTGCGATATCGAAGCCCGTAGCATGAATTGTGAGTTGGTAGTGGCCGATGGAAACCTTATCGAAAACAAAGCGGCCCTGACGGTCTGTTTCCAGTGATCTACTGAAGCTCCGGGCGAGGCTCTTGAGTTCAATCTTCGCTCCCGGAACAACTGCGGCGGATTGGTCCCTCAGGACACCGGCGATCCGGCCTGTGACGACAGGGATTGCATCAGTATTTGGGCTTTGTTGAGCATGGATTATGCCTGTCTGCCAGCATAGGCAGACGGCTGGCAACAAAGCCAGCAATAGCTTGCTTTTCATGGATTCTCCTCTTGTATGAACAACGCAGAATGGCGGGACAGGTCGAACCAATCCCATTCGTTACGCATCACAGGCTGTCAGGCGAGAGGGGGGCCGCGCTTTTGATGGCTACGGAGCGAAGAAATGGGATAAACCGCCTCAGACTGCGGCGCAATCGCCGGATAAGTAACAAATTCGACATAAATTGCGGCGGCTGATTCAACTTGATATTGGGGTGAATTTGTCGAGCTGGCGTTCAAGGGGCAGCGCGGGCATTTTTCCGCAACAGTCGTAAAGCCACGCTGGCTGCCAGCCAGCAGACCCATCATACGCGCCGAGCAGTGATGTTTGCCGTTTCTACGGCAGCACGCGGGTAGACTTGCTTGGTTATCAGGGGCAAAAAACGGCGCAGTCAGTGTCCAACTGAAGAGCATCATCAGCGAGATGGCAATGGCGCGGCGCATAGGAATCCAGGAGACAGGTTCGTCTTGCAGCATACCGCAAAGCGGACGGTTGTGGTGGATCCAGATCAGACGGCAACCGGACTCACAGTCAAGGGGATCAGAATTTGCACGACGCATCCAAAGTGCTGGTAGCCGCGTATTGATTCCGGCTGGTAACGGCAGCTCTCATCGCTTCTCTTCATATTAACAATTCTATGCATGCTTGTGATGCTATGCAATCAATCAATATGATGAGAAAACCATGCACCATGGCTATTTCTTGAATGCCTGCAAGATATCCGCAACAAGATCCTCGATGTGTTCAATTCCCACGCTTAGCCGGACCAGTCCATCGGTAACACCGCGTGGTTCGCGAATCTCTTTGGGTATGCTTGCATGGGTCATAGAAGCTGGATGACAGCACAACGACTCAACGCCACCAAGGCTCTCTGCAAGGGAGAAGACACGCAATGATGTGCAGAAGTTTCTCGCTGCATCAAGGCCGCCGTCCAACTCAAAACTTAGCATTCCGCCAAAATCCTGCATCTGTTTTTTTGCAATACCATGGCCTGGATGAAAAGGAAGACCGGGATAAATCACTCGCTTTACATCACTGGACAGTGCCAAGTTCTCCGCTTTCAGGCTTGATCTCGCCTGAACCGCAGGTTGGATAGTTCGGTGGCCAGATCGATCCAGCGGTCCATCAGCGCCT
>Ga0224559_1000419_pt1 | contig 28795 bp, 22 predicted proteins | sample 714S33034metaG_FD_180676 | JGI IMG/M metagenome (GOLD analysis project Ga0224559, IMG submission 180676) | Peat soil microbial communities from Stordalen Mire, Sweden - 717 S3 30-34 | ecosystem: Environmental > Terrestrial > Soil > Wetlands > Peat | place: Sweden: Norrbotten County, Stordalen... | reverse complement strand
GCTCGTCGAGTTCGGGGCGGGCCAGGGCCACCACCATCAGGGGCTTCTTGCGCAGCACGCGCAGGGCCGCGTCCACGTAGTTCACGGTGGCGAAATCGCCCCAGTGCAAGTCTTCGAAAAGCAGGAGCACGGGGTGTTGCTTGGCTTCGGCTTCCAGCCAATCGACCCAGGCGCCGATGGTCTGGTCTGCCATCAGGCGGGCGTCCCCGCGCGCGGCCTTGAGTTGCGGCAGATCGGCGTCGGAGAAACGAATGTTGGCGATTTCGCCGAGGAACGCCACGGTGGTGGGCGCGGTCTTGGCGGGCAAAAAGCGCGAGGCGTGGGCCAACAGGCGTTTGCGCTGAACCTCGTCGGGCTCGGTACCGGTGATGCCGCAGGCGCCGCGGATGGCCTGGGCGAGCAGGCCCAAGGACACATTGCCGCGCATGGGGTCGCCGCGGCCGATGAGCAATTCGAAACCGTGGCCGCTGTCGCGCATGCGCTCGAGGAATTCGTAGGCCACGCGCGATTTGCCACAGCCGGCGGCGCCGGTCAGGATGACCACCTCGGCTTGTGGTTCTTCCACGCAGGCTTCGAAGAAGCTTTCGAGTTCGCGCACTTCGCGGTCGCGGCCGAGGCACGGGATCTCGCGACCCAAGACGGTGCGCGGGGCTTCGCGCAGGCCTTTTTCGAACAGCAGACGGTGTTTTCCGTCGGCCTCGCTGGCGATTTCGAAGCGCGCGTCGAGCAGGCGCTTGATCTCCTGGTCGACGTGGACGGTGCCGGGGCGCTGGCCGGCGACCAGGCGGGTGGCGCTGTCGATGAGGTGCTCGGTGCGCAGCACCTCGTCCTTGATGGCGTGGCCGATGCTGATGGCAAGGGAGAGATCGGGGCGGGCGGATTTTAGCTTGAGGGCGCAGCGGGAGGCGCGCGCAGCGAGGTCGAGGGGCGTGGTTTGCGCCTCGCCGGTCAGGGTGACGACCATGGAGCCGCCTGCGGTGCGACGAATGGTCGCGCCGAAGGGGGCGATTTCGGCGGACAAGAGGTCGAGGCGGGAGTCGTCGAATTCGGCGTCGGAGAGGTTGCGCGCCAAGAGGTTGCCGAGATCGACGGTGGCGCTGGGCGAAAGCTGGGGGCGCGGCGGCGGCGAATCCTTGGGCAGGGCCGCGATGATGGCCACCAGGCGGCGCTCGCCGGTGGCCACCAGGAAGGCGCTGTCGGCGGCGGTGCGGCGCACGCGCTTGATGGGCGCGAAGGCGCCGGTGTTGCGCAGCTCGGTGGTCAGGACGCCCATCTCGGCGATAACTTCTTCCATCGTGGCGGGGCGTTCGCTGGGCTGCTTGGCGAGCATGCGGCGAAGCAGGGTGACGATGCGCTTGGGCGCGCCGGCGCACTTGGCTTCCACGTCGACGTCATCGTTGCCAGCGACGCGGGCCAGGCTGCCGGTGGTCGTGTCGGCCATGAACGGCGGCACGCCGACCAGGCATTCGAACATCACGCAGCCGAGGGAAAAAATGTCGGCGCGGGCGTCGACTTCAAGCGAGCCCTGGGCTTGTTCGGGCGACATGTACATGGGCGTGCCGAGAGCGGATCCGGCCTGGGTGAGGCGAAGCGCGGCCGAGTCGAAGAGGCGGCGGGCAATGCCGAAATCGAGGAGCTTGATCTTCGACATCTCCCGCGCCGGCAGGAAAATGTTGGCCGGCTTGATGTCGCGGTGGATGACGCCGTGTTTGTGGGCGGCGGCGAGGGCTTCGGCCACGCGGCGGACCATGTGGATGATGGCGCCGAGTGGGATGGGGCCGCGCGCGAGGCGATCTTCCAGGGTTTCGCCGTCGAGCCACTCCATGACCAGGTAGTGCTCGTTGTGCAGCGTCTTGCCGTGGGCGATGTAGCGCACGATGGCGGGGTGGGCCAAGGCGGCGAGGCAGTGGGCTTCTTGCTGGAAACGTTCACCGAGCTGGGATCCGTAGCTGGTGGACAGCTTGATGGCCACGGTTTCGCCGGTCGACAGGTCGACGCCGCGGTAGACCATTCCCATGCCGCCAGCGATGCGCTCGCCCTCGCGGCGAAAGCGGCCGTCGATGTCTTGGTTGGTGTCGTCGGACGAAAGCAAAAGACCCCTGCGCGCCTCTGTGGAAGATGACCCCCAGTTTGAGTGTATCCCGAATCCCGAACAACGTTGAAATCAAACCGCAATTCAGCCGAAGAGGGCAAGCCCGTCCACTGGCTCGCCAGGCTTGACCACCATCGAGGGTAAGACTGGCAACAGGTCGCCAGCAGGGGCCGATGGTAGGCGGCAGCGAGTCTAGTCCGCCAGGGCCGGAAGTTCCTCGCGCAGGAAGCGTAGGTAGGGAATGGCCAATATGCCGCTTTCGAACCGTTGCGAACGTTCGCCTTGGAAAACCACATAGCTCGCCACGGTCCGTTTGGTGGCGGCGGCGAAGGCGAGCAAGCCGCTGAGTTGGGCGGCTCCGACGGTCTTCCCGTGCTTGCATTCGATGGCCAGCAGCGTCTTTCCCGTATCGATCACGAGATCCACTTCCGCCCCGGCTTCCGTCCGGTAGGAATAGATCCGCCAGGATAGGTGGCGGGACCTTACGAAATACAGGCATTGCAGGATGAACCATTGCTCGAATACGTGCCCCGCCTCGGTGGGTCCGAGTGGGCCGCGATGCAATCCTAAAAGCGCGTTCCTGACCCCTACGTCGAAAAACAGAATCCGATCCCGTTGGCTGACCCTGCGCGAGGGGGATTCGAACGGGGGTATCCGGAAAGCGAGCAGGGTGTCTTCGAGGATCTGGAAAAAGCGGCGGATGGTTTCCTTGGGGATCTCGCTGTCGCTGGCCACCTTCGAATAGTTGATGAACCCGCCGCTCGATACGGCGGCCAGATCCAGGAACCTGGCATAACTTCCCACGTCGCGCAGGGCGGCCTCCACCTGAATTTCCTCGCGCAGGTAAACCGTCGCGTAGGTGTCGAGTACGTCGGCCCCGTCTTCCCGGTCGAGGTAGATTCCGGGCAGAGTTCCCACCCGCAGGGCCCGCGCGAGATCGAATTTGTCCCCCAGCTCCCAAACGGAGAGGGGATCGAGATGTTCCAGGATGATCCGGCCGGGCAAAAGGTTCGCCCCGCCCCGCTTGAGCTTGCGCGCGCTTGACCCGGTCAGGATGAACCGGTGCTTGGTTCCTTCGTCGATCTCCGCCTGCACGCTGTTCAGGAGCCCCGGAATACGTTGGATTTCGTCCAGAACCACGAGCGATGGCTTGGCCAGGGCGGCGAGCTCCCGGCGGAGTCGCCCGGGATCCTTGGCATAGCCCAGGAACAGCCGCTCGTCGGCCAGGTTGACGACGAAATCCGGGGAAAGCCCGCGCGTAAGGGTCGATTTGCCCACTTGCCGAGCGCCCAGCAAGAGGACGTGCTTCTTGGTCTTGCGGAGGCGCGCGTCGAGAGCCCTGTCCAGCATGTAGGTCATATAGGACGTAATTGACCTACGTACAAGACGTAATCGAACGCCCGCGCCATCTCCCGCGCGCGGGCATCCGCTTCTCTAGGTATACGAACTGAATCGCCGAGGTCTGGGCCACGGTCTTGAAGTCCAGCGCGGGCGGATCTGCCTTGCCCTTCTGGTAGTTGCTGCGCGTTGCCGCAAGATAGGACGCCACCCGGTTGGGGTCACCAGGGAAGTCCTTCTGGGCATCTATGACGTCCGGGTCATGTCCTGCTATGATCTCCTCGATGCTGTCCCTTCCGCCTCATTCGGTGAGCCAGAACCCGAGCAATGGCAGAGCGCCCCACCGTGCAGAAAAAAGCCTGGCTCTCGTCGCCATGCCGTGGTCGAGAAGGGACCAACCTTCGACGGCTATGGGGGCACTGAGTGCCTATGTGCGGCGAGAGCGCCCGGAATACTGCGTCCATGTGTTCTCGGAGTTTTTGCGGTGTGCAGACGCCCTTGGCGGGCCCTTCTACGATGTGCTAGCCGAAGCAGGGCTCGCCCACCGCGAGCTGCTCTATCAGGCTGTGTACTATCCGGAAAAGCGCGGTAGCGCCCGCGAGGCTTTCGTGACTTGGATGCAGAGCGAACGGCGGATGGATGGTGTGGAGTTTCGCGACGGACCCGGGTGGGACGGAAACTGGGCGGACTGTTTCGATTGGGTCCTGGCGCGACTGTCAAACCGAACTCAGGAGCTTGTGCGGAAGCTGAGCGAATACGACGTTGTTGGGTTCACAACCTCCTTCGCTCAGTTGTTCTCGAGCCTCGTTGTTGCACGCGCTCTCAAGGACATCGCCCCACAGACTTGCGTTGTTCTCGGTGGAGCCTCGGTCGTCGCGAGAATTGGCTGTTCGCTGCTAAGGGAGTACGAGTACGTTGACTATCTTGTCCAAGGCGAGGGTGAGAAGCCACTTGTGGCTATCCTCGATGACCCCCAGCATTGCGCTCGTCTTGCCGATCTCCCGGGCATTCTATGCAGAGCGAGCCTCGACCAACACACGAACGGCGCCACGGCGTCGCAGATTGAGAACGTAGACGACCTGCCTATCCCGGAATTCGAAGAATATGCCGCTCTTGCCGAGGAAATGGGAATCGCGTGGGTTGCGCCAATCGAGGGATCGCGTGGTTGTTGGTGGGATCGAACGAGGAGAACCGGGCGTGCGACCGACATCTGTCACTTTTGCAGCCTTAGCAACAAGTGGTCTGGGTATCGCAAAAAGTCGAATACACGCGTGATCGAGGAGATGCTTGCACTGAGCGATCATTATCATACCCTTCGCTTCATCTTCACGGATAACGTCGTTCGCAACCATGGAGTGGCCGACCTCGCCCAGGCGATACGTGCCGAGCGCAGAGACTTCCTCTTTTACCTCGATGTGCGAGCGAGTCTGAGTCCGCATGAATTGCTGCTACTTTGGGAGGCGGGGCTCAACGAGGTAACAATTGGAATTGAGGGGCTGTCGACGTCCTATCTGCGCCGCTTGGGCAAAGGCACAACCACGATCCAAAATCTCCAGGCTATGAAAACTTGCCATGAGTTGGGCATCGCAAATTTCAGCCTGATCATAACGGATTTTCCCGGTTCGACGGTGGCAGAGGTTGAAGAGATGCGACGCAACATCTTGGACTATGCAATCGGCTTCGCCCCCCTTCGCAGTGTTCCTTTCGTTCTCCAGGTGGGGTCCACAGTCGAGGTGTGCAGCCGGGATTTCGGCGTGAAGAATATTCGCAACTTCCAGGCCTACAGAGCGGGGATGCCAGACGAGGTCTACAACCGCCTGGTGCTTTCGGACCTTAGCTACGACACCGATGTACCTGGAGCAGATTGGCAACCTGTGAGAGAGGCGATGGGCAAGTGGCACGACCTGCACACATCGAGGGGTCCCGAAGGCGAGCCCATCATCTCGTATCAAGATGGCGGTTCTTTCCTCCTGATTTGCGATGAACGCCACGGCGACCACCGGGAGGGTATCTTCGACGGGCTCGATCGGAAAGTCTATCTCTACTGCCTGCAAATCCGAAGCCTCCAGGAGATGACCGACCGGTTCCCTGAAGCAGCTAGGACGGATATCGAGAGGATCTGCGAGCACTTCGTCATGATCAAACTCATGTTCCAAGAGGACCACAAGTTCTTGTCGTTAGCGACGGCGCTACGGCCGAAGCAGGCAGCTGATCGGATTCGCGCGGCGCTCTCGGGCGGGATCTGACAAGTCGTGGTAGACAACCGTCTGGTACCAAGATCCGCGGCGAAGGCGGTAGCTTCTCAAAGAGTGGTGGCGGGTGTGGCCGAAGTGCTGATCTAGGGAAAAACAGAGGGCCGGTTTCTCCGCAAAATCGGGCCATCGGCCCCTCCGGCCTGGGTGCCGAAAAAGGTTCTGCCACCACTTCTTGAGAAGCTACCACCTTCACGGGGAACTTCGGTCTAATGGCTTGCAAAAAGCCATCCTCAGTGACCTTCGTCAGAGCTTTGAGATTTTCCGTGAAAGTGGCGGGCAGGATGGGTAGAGTCCGCGGGCTTTCAGTGCTTGAAAGAGGTATCGAGATGTTCCCCATTCTGAAATCCAACTGGCTCGCTCCCAAGGTCCGCCGGCTTGAAGTTGAAGCGCCGCGCGTGGCCGCCCGGCACCGCCCCGGGCATTTCGTCATCGTTCGCGCCTACTCCGGCGGCGAACGCATTCCGCTCACCATCGCCGACAGCGATGCGAAGCGCGGCACCATCACCCTGGTCATCCAGGCCATCGGCGCCACCACCGAACGGCTGTGTTTGCTGCAAGCCGGGGACGCTTTGTCCGACGTGGTTGGTCCACTGGGCAAATCGACCGAGGTTGAGAATTTCGGGCACGTCGTGCTGGTCGGTGGCGGTGTGGGCACCGCGGTCATCTATCCGCAGGCGTCGGCGCTGAAGGCCAAGGGCAATCGAGTCACCGCGGTCATGGGCGGACGCTCGAAGGAATATGTGATTCTCGAGCAAGAGCTGAAAGCCATCTGCGACGCGGTCTACCCCTGCACCGACGATGGCAGCTACGGGTACAACGGGTTTGTCACCGGCAAGCTGGGCGAGCTTATCGCCGACCCCGCCCTTCCGGTCAACGCCGTCATCACCGCCGGCCCGGTCCCCATGATGAAGGCCGTGGCCAATGTGACGCGCGACAAAGGCATCCTGACCATCGCGTCGCTCAACCCCATCATGGTGGACGGCACGGGCATGTGCGGCGGCTGCCGCGTCACCGTCGGCGGCAAGAACCTCTTCGCCTGCGTCGATGGCCCGGAATTCAACGCACACGAGGTCGATTTCGCCTCGCTGACCGACCGTTTGACCGCCTACCGCGATCACGAACGCAGTATCTGGGCGCGTCTGAAAGACGACCCGGCCCACCAGTGCAAACTGCAAGCAGCCATGGCGGAAGCCGCGGCAAAGTAGTCTCCCTCGATCCACGATTTACCTTTGAGGTTCCCATGACACTCAAGGCTTCCGAACGAATGAAGATCCAGCGTCAGGCCATGCCCGAGAGCCCGCCCGACGAGCGCAACAAGCACTTCCGCGAGGTCAACCTGGGCCTGCCGCCCGACCTCGCCTCCATGGAGTCGAAACGCTGCCTGGCCTGCAAGAACCACGAGTGCGTGGCCGGCTGCCCGGTCGGCATCGACATCCCGAGGTTCATCGCCGCTGTCGAACAAGGCGACCTGGAGCGCGCCGCGAATGTTCTTTACGCCGCCAACGTCCTGCCCGGCATCACGGGTCGCGTGTGCCCGCAGGAAACCCAGTGCGAAGAACTGTGCCTAGTGGGCAAGAAGGGCAAGCCGGTCGCCATTGGCTACCTCGAACGCTACGTGGCCGACTGGGCGCGCACCAACCTCAAGCGCACCACACAGCTTGCGCCGGCGACGGGCAAGAAGGTGGCCGTGGTGGGCAGCGGCCCGGCGGGCCTGACTTGCGCGGGCGAGCTGGCCAAACTGGGCTACGACGTCACCGTGTTCGAGGCCCTGCACCGGCCAGGTGGCGTGCTGGTCTATGGCATCCCCGAGTTCCGCCTGCCCAAGGTCATCGTCGATCAGGAAGTGCAAACCCTGCAGGACATGGGCGTGAAGATCGAATGCAATGTGGTCATCGGCGCCACCATGACTCTCGACGACCTGATGAAGGAAGAAGGCTTCCACGCCGTGTTCGTGGGCAATGGCGCCGGCCTGCCGGTGTTTCAAAACATCCCGGGTGAAAACCTCAAGGGCGTGTACTCGGCCAACGAATACCTCACGCGCGTGAACTTGATGAGCGCGTACCTGGGAATGGAGGCCGACACGCCCGTGCTGCGCGGGAACGCCGTGGTCGTGGTGGGTGGCGGCAACACCGCCATGGATGCCGTGCGTACCGCGCGCCGCCTGGGCGCCGAACCCGCCTGCCTGGTCTACCGCCGGTCGGAAAAGGAAATGCCCGCGCGCGTGGAGGAGGTCCATCACGCCAAGGAAGAAGGCGTGCGCTTCGAGATGCTCACCAACCCCATCGAGGTTCTGGGCGACGAGGCCGGCTGGGTGCGCGCCGTGCGCTGCCAGCGCATGGGCCTGGGCGAGCCGGATGCCTCGGGCCGCCGCCGCCCGGTTCCCATCGAGGGCGGCAAGTTCGATATCCCCTGCCAGGTGTTCATCGAGGCGGTCGGCACCAAGTCCAATCCGCTGCTCACGCAGGCCACGCCGGATCTCAAGCTCAACAAGTGGGGCAACATCATCGCCGACGAGAACGGCATGACCAGCATCCCCGGCGTATTCGCTGGCGGCGACATCGTGCGCGGCGGCGCCACCGTCATCCTGGCCATGGGCGACGGCAAGAAAGCCGCGGTCGGCATCCACAATTACTTGAGCAAGCCAGCGGCGGCGTAGCCAACGAACGGTCCGCGGCTCCGCCGACTGCCAAGGAACCGAGTACGGCAACCCACCGAAATCTGTTAGCCTGCGTTCGTGCTCACGGCTCTTCTTCTTGGCGCTGGTGCGTCCCGCGAACTCGGCATGCCGTTGCGCGCGGACATCAACGCCGAGATTCTGGCCTGGCTCTCGCCAGCGTCGCTGCGCAAGCTGAACGCCACTTGGCACACGCGCGGTTTCGGCCACCCCGACGAAGTCATCGACGACGTGGCTCGCTTCCTCAGCGCGGACGCATTCGACTATGAAGCCGTGCTGGCGCACCTCGAAGCGCGCTACCTCGACGACAGGACCAAGGACTACGCCGAGGCCTACCATGCGCTCTATGCCTGGCTGGCGCAGGTGGTGTCGCTGCTGCTCTACCGCCGGCAGGTCGAACGCCGCGATTCCTACCGCGAGGGTTTGCAGTACTTCCAGGGCATCGTGCCGCTCGCGCGCGCGAACCGTCCCCTGTGGATCTTCTCGCTCAACCAGGACGTCCTGGTGGAATGCATCGCCGCGCTTTTCGGCATCGAGATCAACTGTGGCTTTTCCCACAACACCATCGTGCTGCCCTGCCGCAATGCCAAGGGTGAAATCGTCGCCGCGCTGACCAGCGAACTGCTCACCGACGCCGACATGGCGGGTGGCGAGCTTCCCTTCTGCGTACCCGGCTGGCCGGGCATCAACCTGCTCAAACTGTACGGCGGCCTCGACATGTTCGCGCTGGGGGAAACGCACGACTTGATTCGCATCAAGCCGGCCGACGATACCTTCGACGCCATCATCGACGCGCTTCAAATCGCCAACGAAGGGCTGCTCGACGCCACGCTGGCCGCCACCCTGGTGCCCGACGCCCTGGCGGTCACCAACAAGATCCCCTACATCGACGGCAACGACCAGCCGCGCGTGCTTTTGCGCACCCTGCGCGCCAGCGTGGCCCGCCTGACCGATCCCTTTCCCCAGCTCATGCAGCGGCGCCGACTGGAATACTTCCGCGCCAGCCTCGCGCAGGTGGACCGATTGACCGCCATCGGATACAGCCTGAGCGATCCCGAGGTCAACGACATCGTGGGCGACTGGCTGGAAGGCGCAAGCCACCGCCGCCTGGAAATCGTGGCGCCTGGAATCCACCAAGTACCGCCGTTCCTGCATTCGCTCGCCGAGCGGGTCGAGCTCTTGCCGGCCTCGGCCACGACCTACCTGGAACGATTCCTGTAGCCAGCCTAGCCCGCATTATTCATGAGCGGCACCAAGTTGATGTCCCTGCGGGCTAGGCAAACGCGTACGGAGCCTGCTGGCTTCGACAGCAGCGCAGCGTCGCGGGAGGGTTTGGGAACCCTCTCAGGGTTCCCATTACAAACGAGCTAGACCGCCGTCCATTAAGGAACGGAACTCAGACTGTTCACGAAGCCCTGTCGGAGACCGAAGCGTCGTGAATGGTGCGGGCTAGGTGCTAAAGGTCGCCGCGGATTTCGGTCAACGTCTTCTGCTTGGCGTCCGGATGGTCGGCCAGGTAAGCGTCGAGGAGCTTCTGCAGCTGCTTCTTCTGGCTGGCGGTCATCTTGGGCGCCACCGGTGCCTTGCTTTCGTCTTCCTCCACCGGCTTCGCCTCTTGCTTGGCCTCGCTGCGCGCCTTCTCCTCCGCCTCCTTGGCCCGCTTGGTCTCCGCCGCGATTTCCTTTTCGAGTTGCTTCTGCCGGGCCTCTTCGCACCCCTTGGGTTCGCAATTGCCCGGGCAGCCACACTTGGCGCCCTTCTCACAGAAACAAGTATTGCCGTTGCTATAGCAGCCGCACGCGTTTACCTCGTGCTTCTCGGCGTGGGCACGACGGACGCCCGTCGCGCTCAAGAGCAGTGCCGCGGTCAGAACCGAAAACCAGGTCAACTTCTTCGTCATATCGTCCCTCCTGCAAGACAAGCAGCGGCAAGATAGCACAGCTGGACGATTGGGGAATCGCCTTGATGAGGGAGACCTACGCGCGCGCCGTGGACTCGGACGAGTTTGCGGGCCCGGGTCCCACGACCTCGACGGACAGGGTTTCGAGCGTCTGTTCCAGCACATCTTGAATGCGCTTCACGAACGACAGCTCGAGATCCTTCTGCACGCTTTCCGGAATATCGACCAGATCCTTGCGATTGCGGTCGGGCAGGATGACCCGTTTGATGCCGGCGCGATGAGCGGCCAGCACCTTTTCTTTGATGCCACCCACGGGCAGCACGCTGCCGCGCAGCGTGATTTCGCCCGTCATGGCCACGTCGCCGCGCACGCGCCGACCCGTGAACAGCGAGGCCAGCGCCACCGTCATGGCCACGCCGGCCGAGGGACCGTCCTTGGACACGGCACCGGCCGGCACGTGCACATGCACATCCAACTTCTCGAAGTCGGGCGAAATGCCCAGTTCCTCGACGTGCGTCCGCACCCACGAGAGCGCGGCGCGCGCCGATTCCTTCATCACGTCGCCGAGATGGCCGGTGAGGATGAGATTGCCTTTGCCGGGCATCTGCGAGGCCTCGATGAACAGAATGTCGCCGCCCGAGGGCATCCAGGCCAGGCCCGTGGCCACGCCCGGCACTTCCGTGCGCTCGGCGATTTCCGAGAAGAACTTCTGCGGGCCGAGCAAGTCGGCTATTTTTTCGGGCGTGAGCTTCGGCTCGTAGGCCTCGGACTCCGCCACCTTGACCGCGATGCCACGGATGACGTTGGCCACCTCACGTTCGAGGTTGCGCACGCCCGCCTCGCGCGTGTACTGCTCGATGATGGTGGTGATGGTTTCGTCGTCGAAGATGATTTGCGTGTCGGTGAGACCGTGCTCGGTGACTTGCTTGGGCGCCAGGTGGCGCTTGGCGATCTCCAGCTTCTCCTCGCGCGTGTAGCCCGGGATCTCCAGGACTTCCATGCGGTCGAGAAGCGCCGGCGGAATGGTGTCGAGGGTATTGGCGGTGGCGATGAAGATGACGTTGGACAGGTCGAAGTTGACCTCGAGGTAGTGATCCGAGAAGGAGTGGTTCTGCTCTGGATCCAGAACCTCAAGCAGGGCGGCCGCGGGGTCGCCACGGAAATCCGAGCCCAACTTGTCGATCTCGTCGAGCATGAACACCGGGTTCTTGGTGCCCACGCGGCGCATGCCCTGAATCACCCGGCCCGGAAGGGCGCCGATGTAGGTGCGCCGGTGGCCGCGAATTTCGGCCTCGTCGCGCACGCCGCCGAGCGAAACGCGAATGAACTCGCGCGTGAGCGAACGGGCGATGGACTTGCCGAGAGAGGTCTTGCCCACGCCGGGCGGCCCCACCAGGCACAGGATCGGCCCCTTCTTGGCCGGCGCCAGCTTGCGCACGGCCAGGTACTCCAGCATGCGCTTTTTGACCTTCTGCAGGTCGTAATGGTCGGCGTCGAGCACGTTGCGCGCCTGTTCCAGATCCAGGGTGTCGGTGGTCTGCTTGGCCCACGGCAATTCCACCAGCCATTCGAGGTACGTGCGCTGCACGGTATATTCGGCCGACGACGGCGCCATCTGGCGAAGGCGGTCGAGCTGCTTGCGCGCAACCTTGATGACCTCGTCGCCCATGCCCGAGGCCTTGATCTTCTCGTCGAAGGTATCGAGGTCGCTGCCGTCGTCGCCCTCGCCCAGCTCGTCCTGGATGGCCTTCAGCTTCTGGCGCAACACCGCCTCGCGCTGGTGCTTGGAAAACTCCTCGCGCACCTGCGTGTCGATCTTCTGCTTGACCTTGATGAGCTCGACCTTGCGCTGCAAGAGCACGAGCAGACGGCGCAGGCGCTCGGCCACATCGACCTCGACGAGCAGCGAGGCGCGTTCCTCGGCCGACAAATCCACGGTCGCGGCGGTGATGTCGCCGAGGCGCGCCGGATCCTTGTTCTGGTCGAGGACTTGTGCTGCCTCGTCGGGAATGTCGGGCGAGATGGCGATGAGCTGCTTGGCCACGTCATACACCGCCATGCCGAGGCCATCGATCTCGATGGGATCCTTGCGGATCTCGACCAGCGGCTCGTAAGAAGCAAGCAAGAAGGGCTTTTCCTGCACGAAACCGGTCACGCGCCGACGCTCGATTCCACGCAACACCGCGGTCACGCGGTTCTCGGCCGCCTTGACGATGCGAACCACCTCGCCCTCGACGCAGATGCCGTAGAGGTCGCTGCCCGCTGGCTCCTCGACATCGGCGTCCTTTTGCGTGCCGACGAGCAGGTGCACGCCCTTGCCCGGCAGGCTTTCGATCAGGCGCAACGAGGATAGTCTTCCTATCTCGACGGGCATCACCGCCCCGGGAAACAGAACCAGGTTGCGCAAGGACAGAAGGGGCAGGGTCTTGGCGACTTCAGACGACATGATCTTCTTCCAAAGTTAGGCGGGCTCGTGCCCGGCCGCAAGCCCATGCAGCGGAAATGTTCCGCATGGGAAAAGCGCGACTCGGACGCCCCACCTGTGGGTTCGGACACATCAAAAAACCCGCACTTTCCCCAACTTGGCGTGCAGGTCGAGTTTCTCGACCAGCTCGCGGCCGGTTTTGTCTTGCGGGTCTAGCTTGGGAACGATGATCTCGATGCGGCAAAGTTGGTCGCCGCGCGAGCCATCCGGGCCTTTGATGCCCTTGCCGCGCAGGCGCAACTTGGCGCCGCTGGAGGTTCCGGCGGGCACCTTCAGACGGACCGATCCCTCCAGGGTCGGTACATCCACTTGGGTACCCAGGCACGCCTCGGCCACGGTCAGGGGCAGCGCCAGCTCGATGTCGCGACCATTGCGCCGCAGATGCTGGTCTGGCGCCACGGTCACGTCGAGATACAGATCCCCCGGCCGTCCGTTGCGGGAAGCCGCCCCACCCTGCCCTGGCACGCGCAGACGGCCGCCGCTTTCGATGCCGGCGGGAACATTCACCTCGACGGTTTGGCCGGTCCCCGTGCGCAGCGAGCGTCGGGTGCCAAGGGCCGCCTCGCGAAAACTGACCTCGAGCACGCCCTGCATGTCGGGGCCGCGGCGGGGCCCGCGCGCCTGCCCCATGGGATTGCCACCGCCAAAGAGCGACGCGAAGACATCGCCGAGGTCGCCGTATCCGCCACCACCTTGACCGCCCATGCGGAAATCGCCGAAGATCTGCGAGAAAGAGTCGGCGTCGAAGCCCTGGGGCATGCCGTCGGCGCCCACCGGCGCTTGGCGCAAACGATCGTACTCGCGGCGCTTCTTCTCGTCGGAAAGAACCGTGTAGGCGTCGCCGACTTCCTTGAAACGCTCGGTCTTCTTCTTGTCGCCGCCGGTCGCGTCGGGGTGATTCTGCTTGGCCAGCTTGCGATACGCCTTCTTGATGGTGTCCGCATCGGCGTTCCCGGGCACCCCGAGTATGGCGTAAAGATCCTTCATCCTAATTGCTGCGGCTGGCAGCCCCCTCGACCTTCACCTTGCTCCGGAAATCCAGAGCATCGCTCTTGCGATCCACGACGATGGTGTCGCCCGGCGGGAAGTCGCCCGCGATGAGCCGCTTGGCAAGTGGGTTTTGCAGGTAGGTCATCATGGCCCGCTTGAGCGGCCGGGCACCGTAAGTCGGATCGTAACCTTTTTCGGCCAGGAATGCGCGCGCCGCGGGCAGAAGTTCGATGTCGAGTTCGCGCTCGACGAGCAGCTTGCGGAAGCGCTCGACCTGCAGATCAACGATACGATCGATGTCTTGGCGGCCGAGTCGCTCGAAGACCACGATCTCGTCGACACGGTTCAGGAACTCGGGCCGGAAGGTGTGGCGAAGCTCGTCCATGGCGGCCTCGATGTCGGGCCGCTCGCCGAGCAGTTTGTGGCTGCCCACGTTCGAGGTCATGAGAATGACCGTGTTCTTGAAATCCACGGTACGGCCCTGTCCGTCGGTCAGGCGGCCGTCGTCGAGCAACTGCAGGAGCACGTTGAACACGTCGCCGTGGGCTTTCTCGATTTCGTCGAAGAGCACCACGGCGTACGGGCGGCGGCGCACGGCTTCGGTCAGCTGTCCACCCTCGTCGTAGCCGACATAGCCGGGTGGCGCGCCGATGAGGCGCGAAACGGAATGCTTTTCCATGTATTCCGACATGTCGATGCGCACCATGTGCGTTTCGTCGTCGAAGAGAAATTCGGCCAGGGCGCGCGCCAGCTCGGTCTTGCCCACGCCGGTCGGTCCGAGAAAGATGAACGAGCCGATGGGACGATTGGGATCTTGCAAGCCGGCGCGCGCGCGGCGGACGGCGTTGGCCACGGCCTCGATGGCGGGGTTCTGGCCGATCACGCGGCGGTGCAGGCGCTCCTCCATGTTGCCGAGGCGCGCCTGCTCGCCTTCCAGCATCTTCTCGACGGGAATGCCGGTCCACTTGGACACCACGGCGGCGATGTCTTCCTCGGTCACTTCCTCGCGTAAAAAAGACCCCTCGGTTTGCGTCGCTTGCATTTCCAGGTTCTTGGCCGCGAGCTGCTTTTCCAGCTCGGGCAGGCGACCAAAGCGCAGTTCGGCGGCGCGGTTCAAGTCGCCCTTGCGCTGGGCCAGCTGCGATTCGGTTTTGGCGCCTTCGATCTCTTCCTTGATTTTCTGAATCTGGCCGATGACGTCCTTCTCGCGCTTCCAAGTCAGCTTCATGGTAGCGACCCGCTCGCGGATCTCGGCGATTTCGGACTCGACGTCGGCCAGGCGCTTCTTCGACGCCTCGTCGCGCTCCTTGGCCAACGCCGACTGCTCCATAAGGTAGCTGGTCAGTTTGCGTTCCAGCTGATCGATGGGTTCGGGCAGCGATTCGATCTCCATCTTGAGGCGGCTCGCCGCTTCGTCGACGAGATCGATGGCCTTGTCGGGCAACTGCCGGCCCGAGATGTAGCGATGAGAAAGCTTGGTGGCGGCCACCAAGGCGGCGTCGCGGATGCGGATGCCGTGGTGGATCTCGTAGCGCTCTTTCAGGCCGCGCAAGATGGCGATGGTGTCGTGCAGCGACGGCTCGCCGACCATGACGGGCTGGAAACGCCGCTCGAGCGCCTTGTCCTTCTCGACGTGCTTGCGGTACTCGTCGAGCGTGGTGGCGCCGATGCAGCGCAACTCGCCGCGCGCCAGGGCGGGCTTGAGCATGTTGGCGGCGTCCACCGCGCCCTCGGCCCCGCCCGCGCCAACCAAGGTGTGCAGCTCATCGATGAAGAGAATGATCTTGCCGTCGGCCGCCGCGATCTCCTTGAGCACCGATTTCAGGCGGTCCTCGAATTCGCCACGGTACTTGGTGCCCGCGATGAGCGCGCCCAAATCGAGCGCTTGAATGCGCTTGTCCTTGAGAGATTCAGGCACATCGCCCGAGGCGATGCGCTGGGCAATGCCCTCGACAATGGCGGTCTTGCCCACGCCGGGCTCTCCGATAAGCACGGGGTTGTTCTTGGTGCGGCGGGAAAGCACCTGCATCGACCGGCGCACTTCCTCGTCGCGGCCGATGACCGGGTCCAGCTTGCCCTTGCGGGCCAGGTCGGTGAGGTCGCGCGTGTACTTGGCCAGCGCCTGATAACGGTTTTCGGCCTCAGGGTCGGTCACGCGCTGGTTGCCCCGCACGTCGGCGAGAGCCTTGAGCAAGTCGTCGCGGCGAACCCCGGCCTCGCGCAGGATGCGGCTGGCATCGCCGACGTCTTTGGCCACCATGGCGAGGAGCAAGTGCTCGCTCGACACGTATTCGTCCTTGAACTCCGCCGACTGCTTCGCCGCCTCGTCGAGCAAGTCCTTGAGCCTTCGCCCCACGAATCCCTCGGCGCTGTTGCCGTGAACCTGCGGCTGCTTGCCGATGGCCTCGTCGGTCTTGCGGCCGATGGCCTCGGCGTCCACCCCCAACTTGCGCAGCACGGCCAGCACGACGCCGTCTTCCTGACCTACCAGGGCCGCCAGCAGGTGCTCGGGTGTCACCTCTTGGTGGGCGCGCTGGTCGGCCAGGTCGCGAGCCGCGGCCAGCGCCTCCTGGGCTTTGATGGTGAATTTGTCCAGACGCATGATCTTGGCCCATTAGATAAGCACGTTGGGCCTATGGACAAGGAACACGCGCACACCGACGAGCGGCGACCGAACCTCCGCTACGTGCCGAAGGGGTAATCGATGGTGGCCCAGGCAGGCAGCTGGCGCGGCGGCGGCTCGGGCGAGAGGCGCTGCTCCAGGAAAAAGAGAGCGCTGTTGTCGCGATGGTCGATGACCCGGCCGCTGCGGAAACCGCCCACGATGTCCATGTAGCGGCCGATGCCACTCGTCTGCCAAACGGCGTTTACCACGTCGACGTGCTTTGAAAATGCGTCGGGCGAACGCAACAGCGGCACCTCGGTGTGGAAGTACTGTGGACGCAGCTCGGGATAGCACGCGTGGCAGGTGCGGCCGTACATGGGCCGCACGCCGTCGGTGTTGCCACGCGTGGCGATGGTGGCGTTGCACAGACCCCACATGTCGATGACATAGGCGTCGGTGTAGTAGCCGACCACGCCGGCATAGTCGGTGACCAGGCGCTCGCCCGGGCGAGGCACGAGCGCCAGCAGGCGCACGGCGCGGCGCAGGTCCTCGACGTGCTGGGTTTGCTCGGCGGTATTGCCCATGCGGTTCCGTTCCTCTCCCGTGTCGACCCAGGCGTTGTTGGTGTAGACCGCGACACGCCCGAGCGCCGCCAAACCCGCCAGCACGGCCGCACCTTGCAGCATGCGTGGAAAGCGTCGCAGAGCGCGGGCGCGCGCGCTCAGGTCGGCCACCGACCACACGCACAGAACGCAGCCGAGCGGAACAATCGGCATGAAGAAGCGTCCGAACGGCATCCAGTCGCCGCCCACTCGAATCACGTACGCAGTGTGAACAGCGGCGTAGAGCAAGAGCAACCAAACCGGCCGAGCCATTCGATGCGCGAGCAGAATGAGGAACGGCACCATCACCAGAACACCGGTCGCCATGAGTTCGTCGGTGGCGTAGTCCAAGCCGCGATGGGGTTCGAGAACGGGAATTAGGGCCTTGGCGTAATAGGTGCTGGGCAACGGCAGGCCGTAGTACCACCAGCGCCACGAAAACCAGATCACCCAGATCGCCACCGCAGGCAAGGCCCAGCGCAGGTAGCCGCGCAACCGGCGGCGGTCCAGGCGCGACTCCAGTAGCTCCCAGGCGAGCAGAAAGCCGAGTGGCAGGAAGCCATCGATGCGCATGAGCGCGGCCGCGGTCATGAAGGGCAGAGCCAGGCGACGGCGGCGATGACCACGCGGCGCCACCTGGCAGGCGAACGTCGCCGTGAGCAGCGCCGCGTAGGGCAAGGTTTCGAGGCCCGAGAAGAACGCCGTGATCATGTCCGAGTGCACGGTGAGGAGCAGTACAGCGGCCCAGGCCCACAGCGCCGATACGCGCGAGCGTGCCAGGGCATAGGTCGCGACGAGCATCAGCGCAAAGAAAGGCGCCGTCAGGCAGCGCGAGGCGGTGTAGATGTCGACATCGCGGTAGATAGCCAACGGCAGCGCATTCAGCACCATCCACAGAAAGTTCGAATAGCCCTCGACACGCACGCCGTGGCTGAAATTCGGGCCATGCCCGGTGGCCAGGTTCTTCGAAAAGGAAAACGTGATGTAGGCGTCGTCGATGCGAAACGGCGTTGCCCTCGTCATTTGCCAGACGAGTAGCCCAAGCACCGCCAGCCCAGCGCCCGCACCAAGGGTGATACGCGCCGGGCGCTGCCGCAGGATGAGACGAAGCGTCTCTGTCAAAACACCCTCAGTCTAGCCACGAGCCTTCTCCGTGTAGGCCCCCTTTCCAACATGGGGGGTGGACTATTTCTTCTTGGGCAGGCCAAACAGGTTGGTCGGTGTCGGCTCGTCGAAGACGATTTCAACCATGTGACCCTCCATGTTCACGGGGCCAACCGCGACGTCCTCCTGGTACCAAACCCGCACTCCGTCCACCACGCGCCAGTCGGAAAACCGCGTGACGTAGGGCACGTCGCCGCCTTGCGAGGCCTGCACGCCCCGCTCCCACACCCGCAGGTGGGTCGTGCCATCGAAACACAAGGTCGATGGTTTGCCCTTGGCCTTGCTAAGTTCCACGCATTCCCACGTCTGACCGGGTGGCACATCGCTGGGCGGCGGAACCGTCGACACTTTGGCGTACACCTTGTCCAATCGCCATTCCGAGTTCCACGTGGCGGCGATGCGCACATCCTCGGCCTCGGCACCAGTGAGCACGCGCAAGCCGCCGATGGGATCCTCGGCCCACGCCTTGCGTCCGTCGCTGCCGCGCTTGAAGGTTCCCATGCCCGGCATCTCCGACGTGGTGAAGACCTTCCCGCCGCGCTCGACGCGGGTTTCCTCGTGGCTGACGAAGTGCATGGACTTCACGGAAACTTCCCGCTTCAAACGGATGCTCTTGTGCTTTTTCCACGCCTGCTCGTCGCCGATGGCCTTGGCGTAGTCGGCGAGGATCGACTTGGCTTCACGCAGGGGCGCGGGCGCGGGCACGACGGTGACCGCCACGACCGGTGGCGCACCACCATCCAGCGCGACCACGAGAGCGATGAGAACAAGCATGGTGCCACCCATGCTTGAGCCAGAAACGGCCCGACGTCAAGCGCCTGTTACTTCGCCGCGCGGGCAAGAACCAGGGCTTCGTCGAGGACTGGATCGCGGCCGGCAAGCAAAGCGGCGCGGGTCTCGAGAACACGGCGATCCGGCTGAACGCCGCGCCCTTCGATGGCGACACCCTTGGGCGTCTTGAATCCAGCCACCGGGATCTGCATGACCGCGCCACCGGGAAGCGCCTCGATGGTCGAGCCCAAGGCCGCGCCGACGGTGTTGTCGCCGACCACCACGGCGCGCTTGGCTTCCTGCAGACCCGCGGCCAGAATCTCGGAGGTCGATGCGCTGCCTTCGTCGGTGAGAATGATGACCTTGCCCATGAAGGGCTTGGTTCCCAAGGAAGGCGCGGCGACCAGGCTGTTGGCGAAATCGCGGAACTGGATGGTTCCCAAGTTGGTTTCCTTCGACACCAGGCACGCCGCCACCGGGATGGCCATGCCGCCGAAACCGCCGGGATTGCCGCGCAGATCGAGAATGACGGCCTTGGCGCCGCTCCGTCGGAACCCCTCGATGGCCTTCTTAACTTCGGCCAGAATGGGCTCTAGCAGGAAGAAGTTGAAGGCGATGATGCCCACGTCGCCAGAATGCGAGACGCGCACCTCGGGTACCACCGGCGGCATCAGCAATGCCTGCACCGCCGAGCGCTCGGGCGGATCGCGCATCAGCATCGCCTCGTGCGCGACGTCGCCTCCGTCGAGAAAACGCACGCTCACCTTGCTGCCGACCAAGCCGGAAAGAAGTCGCGCCGCCCGCCCGCGCAGACGAAAGCGCTCTTCCACCGGGCGCAAGGCGCGCACCACCTGTGGCAAGGCATCCACGGCACGACCGCCAATGTGCGTGACGAGATAGCCCGGCCGCAAACCGGCCCGCTCGGCCGACGAACCAGGCCGCACGCGCGACACCGTGGGTTTGCCCTCGATGAGCCGAACCACGATGCCGGGATCGCCGACGTCGGTCCCCACATCGACGATGTCTGGCGTGCCGGGCTTCCTGGATGGCGCGGTCTCCTCCAGTTTGCCTTCGCCGTCTTCGCCTGGCCCGTGCACCTCGAGGTGCGACTGGCCGAGCGCGGCCAACATCTCGTCGAGAAAGCGGTAGAAGGTCGACTCGTCGGGCGCGGCCATGGCTAGGGGCTGGTACTTCGCGCGCAGGCCATCCCAGTCGAGTCCGGCCAAGGTCCTGTCGAAATCCTTGTCCCGCACCGCCGTCCACGCCGCGGTGAAGATATCTTGGCGAATCTGCACCTGCACCGGACTTGGCCCCATCGCCGCCGGCGCCGCGGTCGTCGCGCCAGGAAGCGGCGCGAAGGCTGGCGGATCAGTCAGCCGAGCCGCATCCGGCGCGGGAGCCGGCGCGGGAGCCTGAGGAACTGGCGTCTGGCCAGCGCAAGCAAGCAAGAGCGCTGGCATGGCAAGCACCCAACGCACTGAAAGTAGGTTCATGTTGGCGCCATTTTAGCAGGCCCCGCGAATCCGGATAGTTCACGACACCGGCTAGTACCGAACTCTGTCCGAAAGACTGGCGTACGCGGCAAAAGGCGCGTCGGCATCCGCGCACACCACGTGCTCGCGAAGCACCAAGGAGTCGCCTGGTTTCTCGCCCAGCTCCTCGTAGAAAACCGCATCGTCGAAACCAGCGGCGGCGGCGTCCTGGCGCGTGGCCGCGAAGAAAACGGCGCGCGGCCGGGCCCACAGGATCGCGCCCAGGCACATGGGACAGGGCTCGCAGCTGGCATAGACGTCGCAGCCGTCGAGCTTGAATGTTCCAATGGCGGCGCATGCGGCGCGGATGGCCTGCATCTCGGCGTGCGCGGTGGGATCGTTGTTCGACACCACGCTGTTGGCGGCCTTGGCGATGACCACACCGCCCTTGACCACCACCGCGCCGAAGGGACCGCCCTGCCCGGCTTGCGCGCCACGCACGGCTTCGGCGATGGCCAGAGCGAGAAAACGCTGCTTGTCGGCCGATGACGGCTGGCTCATGGGCTGGCTCATGCCCGCGCCCCGAAAATGGCGGTGCCCACCCGCACGATGGTCGCGCCCTCGGCGATGGCCACTTCCATGTCGTGGCTCATGCCCATGGACAGCTCGGCCAGCACGACATTGGGCCGCGCGACAGGGCGCTGTTCGTCGCGCAGCCGGCGCAAGGCCGCGAAGTGAGGCCGCGAAAGCTCGGGATCCTCATCGTAGGGCGGAATCACCATCAGCCCAATACAGCGCAAGTGCGACGCCGTGACGAAACTATCCAGCATGGCCGGCAAATCCGCGGGCGCGATACCGCTCTTCTGCACCTCGCCGGCCACATTGACCTGCACCAGGCAATCCTGAACCACGTCGAGAGCGGTCGCCCTGCGCTCCAGCTCGGCCAGAACCTGCTGCGAGCCGACCGTGTGCACCAGCACCACCTTGCCAGCCACATACTTGACCTTGTTGGTCTGCAATGGGCCGATGAAGTGCCAGCGCGGCTCGGGCAGCCCGCGCGCCGCCGCCAGCTCGGCGACCACTTTCTGCTTGTCGCGAAATTCCTGCCCATAGCTCTCCGCGAAATCGCGCTGTCCGGCGGCGAGGGCAACGGCGATATCCTCGGCGGGAACGGTCTTGCTCACCGCCAGAAGGCAGGTGCTCTCCGACAATCGCTTGGCCGCGATGAGCGCCTTGTCCATGCGCTCTTGCACCCGGCTGAGATTTGCAACGATCTCCTCGGCGCGTGTCATGCCCTGGCCCCAAAGGCTGGCGGCGGATAGTCGGGCAGGGCCTCCAGAGCGCGCAGGTCCGCGACGACCTCGGCGAGCGGCAAGCCGACGACGTTGGTGAAGGAGCCGCGCACGTCGGTGACGAAGCCGCCCGCGACACCCTGGATGGCGTAGCCCCCGGCCTTGCCCCGCCACTCGCCCGAGGCGACGTAGGCTTCGACCTCACGCACGTCGAGCGAGCGGAAGGTCACGCTGGTGCTGACCACGCGTTCGAGCACGCGCTCGCCCAGGCGAATGCGGTACGCGGTGAGCACCTCGTGTCGATGCCCGGCCAGACGTCCCAGCATGGCCGCGGCTTGGCCCTCGTCGGATGGCTTGCCCAGGATCTCGTTGCCGATGGAAACGATGGTATCCGCGCCCAGCACGGCCAGCGTCGGGTTCGCCAGCTGGGCGAAAGCGGCCTGGCACTTTTCAGCCGCCACGCGCACGACGTAGTCGCGCACCGGTTCGCCTTCGCGCGCGGCCTCGTCGATATCCACAGGCGCGACGATGAGGGCAAGACCCAAGGTTTGCAAAAGTTCGCGCCGCCGCGGGGAGGCTGAGGCCAGGATGAGATCGGGTGAACGGCTCACGATGCCCGGGAGTATAGCCGCCGCGCGATCGCGCCACCACGCCCGCGACGATCTTCGCGGGCGGCGAGCGCGAGGGCCGCGTGCGGTCCCATCGAGCGCCGCGACTACCAGCAGCTGGGAGCGCCTGCAAGCGGTCGCGTGCTACTTGCAAAAGGTCGAGAAGGAGCCGGAGGAGCAACGAAAAGCTCAGGATCTCAAAGCAGGCTAACGTCGCCAAACGCGTGTTGAGACCAGACGAAGCAGACATTTCTACTTGACCTTGACCTCCGGCTCCGGTGACGTATGTGGAAGAGCGCGTTCGATCGTCCGCGCGCCGCGGGAACGCGAAAAAACTGGGACAATCCATTAGCAGCAAAGCCCACTCGCCATGCACACGCGTCCAGCCACGACTGAAGACGGGGCGACGATTCGAGCCATCTACGCCCCGTACGTCGCGAACACCATCTACAGCTTCGAATTCGACCTTCCCTCCGTAGACGAGATCTGCTCGCGCATGACCCGACACGGCAGTAGCCAGCTGTGGCTGGTGGCCGAGGAAGATCGGGAGATTCTCGCCTACGCGTACTCATGGCCATTCGAGGAACGCGAAGGGTACAGATTTACAGTCGAGACATCGATTTTCGTACGGCAGGATCGGGTGGGCAACGGCGTCGGCCGGAAGCTCTACCAGGACCTGCTGACTGGTCTCGGCCAGAGACAATACGCTTCAGCAGTGGCTCGCATCGCGCTACCCAACCCGCAAAGCCAACGTCTACACGAGAAGCTGGGGTTCCGAAAGGTCGCTCACTTCGAACGTATCGGCCACAAGTTCGAACAGTGGATCGACGTGGGCTATCGGCAAAGGCCGCTCTAGCGAATCAGCACGTCATCTCGACGGTTCTTGGTCCAAGCGGTTTCGTCGTGTTCGGGTTCCTTGGGGCGCTCGCTTCCGTAGCTTAAAGATTCGATCTTGTCTTCGGCGACGCCCAGGCGGTGCAAGTACTCGGCAGCGATGCGCGCTCGTCTATCACCCAAGGCAAGGTTGTATTCCGTGGTTCCGCGCTCATCGCAATTACCCTCGACACGGACGGCACGGGTACCCGTGCTTGCTTGTCGTGCGATAGACTGCAGGGTTACCCTTGCGTCTTCGTCCAGCTGAAATGAATCAAACGCGAAATAGAGCGAGACGTCTTCCACTGGCTTCGTGACGGACTTGGGCGCGGCCTGCTGAGAGGGATTGCCAACGTGTTGCCTTTCTGACTGTTCAGCATGGTTGTCTGCCAGCTTCCCCGTCTCGTCTTTCGTGGGCGTTGCATGGGAACAGCCCAAACCGGCGAGAAGCGTTGCGAGAATGGCCACTTTGCTTGACATGGGATCTCTCCTTCTTGTTGTGTATCCGGTCGCGGAAAAGCCTCGCGTGTCCTGGCTTCGTCGCCAGGGCACATCCGCGACGGTCAAAGTTCCTCAATTGGTGCTGCCGCGAAGTCCCCTGAGGCCAACTGCGACGTTCACAGCGCGAGACAGAAGTCCTGGCGAGAATGGAAAATCGAGGGTGGTGACGTTGTGAAATTTCCACGTCTCCAAATGATCGTTGGAGGGAGTCCGAATGACCAAGGCCGGAACTTTGGGCTGCCATTGGGCAAGTGCGGCCAACACTGCGCTCACCTCGATGGCGCACACCCCGGGGCCAGTCATCACGACGGAGACGCGTGAAGTGCGCAATACTCGCAAGGCTGCGGACAGCGTGTCGACGCGAAGGATCCACAGTTCCGTGCTCTTTTCGCATTCGTCGAGCAGGGTCGTGGTGGCCCTGGATGCAGCGGACAGAAGCAAGACCGGGTGGGAGGAGGAGGGATAAGCGTTCTTTGCCAACGGGGGCATCGTAGGAAGTATCATGATGTTCGTCCTTTGCCCTTGCATGTGTCGGGCCAAGTCCTCTGGTAGCGAGTCGACCACATGGAGCTATTGGTGCATCCTGCCTAGTCGGTACTGCTTCGCCTTGCTGTACAGAGTCCGCAGTCCAATACCGAGCGATTGCGCTGTTTCGGCTCGCGTCCTTGTGCGCTTGAAGTGTTCGACGATGATCAGCCGCTCGACTTCGGCGAGCGTCGCCTTCGCTGGGACGGTGAACGTGTCACCAACGGCCGGAGCGCTCAGCGGCGCGCCTATCCGGGTGGCGAGCGCGGGTGTGCCACGGCGCGAACTCGTGGAGTATTCCAGCTCCTCCATACTAATGGTTTCCGTCGAGGCCAACATGGCGGCGCTCTCGATGGTGTTCTTCAGTTCGCGCACATTGCCGGGCCAGGGCAGCTCGGTCAACCAACGCATGGCCTGGGGAGTAATGCCGCGGATTTTGCCGTCGTTGCGACGGTTGAAGTCGGCGATGAATGCCTCCACCAAGGCGGGAATATCTTCGCGCCGTTCCCGCAGAGGCGGGACGACGATGGTTACCACCTTGAGACGATAGTAGAGATCTTCGCGAAATCGCTTGGCCGAGATGGCTTCTTCCAGGTTGCGATTGGTTGCGGCGACCACACTAAGATTGACATTGACGAGCGATGTTCCACCAACGCGTCGGAAAGCGTTGCGTTCGAGGACGCGCAGGAGCTTGGCTTGCGTCGAGGGATCTAACTCCCCGATTTCGTCGAGGAACAGCGTGCCTCCATCGGCGAGTTCGAACAGGCCGCGCTTGCGTTCGTGCGCACCGGTGAAGGCGCCCCGCTCGTGGCCGAAAAGTTCGTTTTCCAAGAGATCGCGCCCTAAGGTGGCGCAATTGATGGGAACGAAGAGATGCTGGCGGCGTGGTCCACGGGCGTGGAGGGCGCGCGCGATCAATTCCTTGCCGCTCCCGCTCTCTCCCAGCAGGAGGACATTGGCTTTGTAGCGGGAGACCTTCTCAATGGTCGCGAAAACCTTGGCCATCACGGCTGACTTGCCGATGACGCCCATGTGGTCGACCGAAGCGGCTGCGGGCTCGGTCACTCTTATAGGTCGGTTGCTCGGTTCCAGCAACCGACGCAGACGCGCAACGACCACCTCGGGCTGGAAGGGTGGGGCCAAGTAGTCGGCAGCTCCAAGTTGCATGAAGTCGACCGCCTCTTGCAAGCCTGCGGAACCAGCGAGGATGATTACCGGAATGGGTGGATTCTTTCCAGTTGCACGCGCGAGGATGGCGCGTGTGGCGGAGGGCGCCATGCGCGGGCCGATGAGGGCTGCGACGAAGGGCCGACGTTCCAGCGCGGCGAACGCCTCGGCTTCGAGCTCGCTCCTTTCGACCTCGAAGCCAGTTTCGGCGAGAGAGCGCGCGACGGGGGAGGATGGTGGAAATCCAACCACCAGACAAACGTGCCCTTCTGCCCAGAAGGATGCTTTCGGCATGACGGGGAATATGCCAAATCGGCAGACATGTGCAATCCGTGCCGAACGCCTGCCGATCTTGCAGATTTGGGCAAGAGCCGTTGACGTCTCGCCTTGCAACCGACGCACGGATAGGCGGCCCACTTTGTGCTTTGGAAGCAAGCATGGAAATTGAGGTTCGACATCTGCCAAAGACAGTTCTGTACCTGGGTCAACGTTCGACCGAGACAAAACAAGTGCTGGCGCTGCTGGCCAGGCGATCCGACCTGCGCGTCGTTCAGCTCCCGATGATGGAATCTGTAGCGTGGGCCCTAGAAGGCTTGCCGGCCAGTTTGATCGTGATGGGGCCGGAGCTTCGGTCGGACTTGATAGCGGAGCTATTTGCTACCATCGAGCGGCTGCGGCCCGGAGTCCCTGTGCTGGCCTTGCGCTCGAAGCTGGACGAAGATCTGCCAACCTCGTCGAAGCGGCAGCTTTCCGTACTCGCTCAACCCTATGCTGCTCCCGTCCTGCTGCACTTGGTGGACATGGCGCTCGGATCTTCTTTGCCTTGCGCGAGCACCGCGGGTGTCTCGGTCAAGCGGAACTAATCATCGAGGGGCGGCCCGCCCGACCGTGCGGTCGGCGAGCGACAGGCATCGGTAGCAGTGTGGGCAGCGCGGAATCCCATCGTCACCTACGATTTCGTCGCCGCTTGAATTCGGTAGTTGGCCACCACAGGCACTGCAACGTCGCTGAAGCAGCGGCGCAAAGGCCGAGGCGTTGCCTTCGGCCGCAGAGTTACTTGGCTTGTTTCCCACGGGCGCCCTTCGCCCTTCCAGCGAGGAAGGTTGCGCCGCTCGCGACTACGTAGTCGCGTTGTTTGCACGAAAGACCAACCACGCCTTGCAAGTTGGTGCCGAAGAAGGAATTAAGCCCGAGACTCGCTCCGGTCAAGTCAACGTCGATCATCGTGCATTCGACAAACCACACACCGATGAGGTTTGCGCCGCGGAAACGACAGCCCGACAACTCGACCCGGTCGAACTTCGAACCGCGCAGGTCCGCGTGCGAAAAGTCGACCCGAGCCATCTCCGCATCGAACAGTGTCGTGTTCCGAAGGCCCAGTTTTTCTCGGTCGGTGAGGATTCGCTCCGTCTCCTCATATTCAACCGCAGTTCTGGAGCGTGTATCGCAGGTTGCCAACATCGCGATCTAGTGGAGTAGCCAGAACCATGCCATGGCGTCTGGGTTGGGCAAGGTCGACGTCGAGCATCGTTCGGTCCGCCGTCGCTATCCGAATTCCCGGTCCATCTGTTGCCCACATCTGGCTCTCGGAGACAGCCAAAAGTGTGTCAGAGCGCAGTGGTGAAAAGGCATCAATTCGCAGCGCCGAGCTGGCTCGACCTTTCTGACTGCCGATTCAGCATGCCGCTTGTGCAGTGACCTGCCGCTCTTGCCGCATCAGAATATCGCGAGGTGACAACTCAAGAGCCTGCGCTTTGTCACCACTCAGCGGCTTCAGCCAGCGTGGTCGTATCATCGGCTCCCTTGCGCAGTTCATCCAGCTCGGCCGTAAGCGCTTTGATTTGCTTGTCGGCCTCGCTGACCCGTGTTTGGAGACGGTCGATTTGTGCCCTCAGCTCCTTTTCCCGGCCAGCCGCGGCGTGGTCGTGGTCCGCTTGAAGTGTCTTGAGTTCGGCGACTTTCTTGTCGTAGGTGCCTTTGGTCACGCAGGCACTGGTCGCAACGATCAGTGCGAATGCGAGAAACCAAAGGGTCGACTGAAACACCCGTCGAGTGGGGGACATCGTGGAGCGCTCCATTCCGTGACGCCTATGCGGTGACTTTTCCGTCCAGCGATACCGGCGGCAGAGCTGACGGTGAACGCTAGTTCGGGCGGCGCCGCCCCCGGCCTGTTCGCGCGGGCTGCAACGCCAAATCCACGGCTCGAGTGAGCAGACCCGGCGCCAGCGGGCTGCGGAGGACGGCTATACGGTGCGGTCGCCAGGCAGGCGGCGTTTCCGCCGCTCCGGAGCGCAAGAGCAGCACAGGCGTGTTTCTGTGTAAGCGACTCACTTCCGCGAGCAGCGCGCTTACATCGTTGCATGGGATTTCGGGCGTGATAACAACAAGTGAAACCAAATCCATCCGCATGGCAGCGACGCCGGCCTGGAGGCTGGGAACCCGAACGATCCAAAGGTCGATACGACACTCGAACTCCTGCAGTAACTTTTCGGTTTCCGCGGATCCTCGTGTTAGGAACAGAATGGACAACCGAATCCAAGCGGTGCGGTCTTTGTCGGGGACTGCATTTACCATGAGATGCCTCCGCTTGGCTGCATCTGTCGTGCCAGTTCCTGTACCGTTCCCAAAGTGGTCGCGAGAATCTCCTTGCAAACTTGCGCGGCTGCACACCTTGAAAATGGGGAGGCAAATACGGGCGAAGACTATGAACGTGTTCGCCACGCAAGCAGGGTGAGGCAATGGCACGGGGATGCTCGGCCTTGCTTGTCGTTGGCGGCGACAAGGCCAGTTCCGCCCGTCGGGAATATAGGCAGCACCCGAGGCCGCCAAGCCGCGCCGCCCGCCAAGGCCGACGAATGCGCGTAGCCGTAGCCGTGTAATGCAGCCGCAGGAGAAGAGTGCCGGGAGGTGGATCTAGGCAAGCAGAAACAGATCGGCGGCCGGACGCTCGACGCGGGTCAGGTTCAGGAGGGGCAGCATCGCAGTGAAGGTTTCCGGCGCGACGAAGTTGATGTGCGTGGGATCGCGGCTGTACCACCAGGCCGGGATCTCGTCGACGGCGGGGTAAGGCTGGGTGCGCACCAGCACGCGGCCTTCCCGCGCGAGGCAGCCGCGCACGGCGGAAAGTTCGGCGCGCAGGTCGCGCAGGTGCTCCAGCACCTCGCACAGGATCACCAGATCGTAGGTACCGGCCAGCGAGCCCAGCCCGTACAACGGATCGTAGGCGGTGCAGGCGTGGCCGCGCTCGACGAGCAGGCTGGTTAGCACCGCGTGCTCGCCGCTGCCGAAATCGAGGATGCTGGTCGGCCGCGGCGACAGGCCTGTCACCACATCGGCGACCTGACCCAAGAAACGGCGATAGCCCGCGTTGCCGGGCGTGTTGTCGTGAAACGCGTACCGGTGCCGCTCGTCCTCGACGGAGAGCCAGTGTTCGTCGGGCACGAAGACCAGCCCACAAGCCGGGCAGTGAAGCAGGCGGCGG
>Ga0224559_1000418_pt1 | contig 28827 bp, 20 predicted proteins | sample 714S33034metaG_FD_180676 | JGI IMG/M metagenome (GOLD analysis project Ga0224559, IMG submission 180676) | Peat soil microbial communities from Stordalen Mire, Sweden - 717 S3 30-34 | ecosystem: Environmental > Terrestrial > Soil > Wetlands > Peat | place: Sweden: Norrbotten County, Stordalen... | reverse complement strand
TTACATTCAATAGGATAATTTCTCCTTCATAGTGCTTCCATTTAAAGGAATTAGATAGCATATTACTATCTTTGATTTCCTTTTTATTCTATTGTATCATTAGAAAGGATTTTTTGCAACGGAACCAGCTTACCATTAATATTTGGATGTTTTCGCCAACAAGCGGGAAGAAATTTATTGATGCAGCAAATGCTATGATTAATACTTCAATAGCGATTAAATACTAGACAGATAAATTTTATACAGCCCTTTGTACCACAATCCATATAGCACCCTGTATCTCTCTTCCTGGTATCTCATCTCATCTTAGAATCAATGAATATAAATAAAGAAGATTATATATCTAGACATATACAATTCATTCATGCTTCACATTTGATATAGAAAAATTCGATGAACTCCTAAAATCAAATTGTAGAATCTTTTTTACTCAGAGAATTTGTCTGTCTCTCCCATTGGTGACGTCGCATATAACACAGTACTTTCCAGACCTTGTTCACGGTCTATGTGCACTTTGCGATAATCTGAACTGTTCACCATTTCAGAAATACTTTGCGCGAGGATACTCAACAAGCACAATGGCATCCCATGTTTTATAGCCCACCAGCAACTCGGCTGCTTTACCAGCATAGAGTATGCGTGCGCCACGTGCTTTAAGCATCTTTGAGACGCTTTTAACGTAACGATCATATGCCTCAGCTCCTTCTTTACTCTTAAACTTTAGCAGGTTAAGCATAACAATGATGCCCTCATCATTATTCGATGCCAAGGCCCACAATGCGTCATCATTTGGCATAATTAAACTCATATAAAACCTCCTTTAATCTATATCTTTAAAGAGCGAAAATGACCCAAAAAATCGGGGATCTTTTTCATACATTTTTATTCAGGTTTTTTGAATCAATTCCTTTCGCTTTTCCGACACATAGAGTTTCTCATGATTTACCTAAGAGCATTCTAGAAGGGAGTTTACGGTAGTTTGCCGTGACCCATTAATTTCCCAGACGGCATTGTCCCTTTTTCTCAACAAAGTGCTGACCAGGCAAAAGGGAAACACATCGCTTTCTGACGCATGTCGCTATTTCACGGTTTCTGAAATTGATTTATTATCGGGTTAACTGGCCTATTGCTGGTGGTAAAAACACGATATATATATCTAGATATTCATTCAAAGCCGTCAGTATGATATTTCAATTTCACTGTCGGGCCATGGCAATACGCATCTCAGCTTCCTTGTCTTCTATCAGCTGACCGCTTGCATCTACAGTCACGTTATGGATCTTGCCTGTGAACTCAAAGGGAGTTTGATAGTCAGGTGTGACTGGTGCTCCATGAGCTGCGCCACATGTAAGACCGGTTAGCCCGAATGAAAGTGGATTAGTCATAGGTACATCAAGTTAGCCGACCAACTTCCCATCTTAAAGAGCTTCGCAATACCCGGTGATCCTTTACCATTAGCAAAATCTGGCTTACCTGTCACCTCAAATTCAAACCCTAGTTGATGTCTCCCTTCAGGAACATTCTCATCGGACTCTACATGATAAAAGGCTCTTGATACGTAGTTATACACCCAATGAAGCTTTCCGCCTTTGGCATAGAATAAATAGCCACCCTCTATATCACCCTGAGAGAGTAAAACTCCTTCAATGCCTCCTGCAGAGGTCTCAACATCGGCCATAATACTATGCGTGCGGTTGAAAACTTTGACTGCTGCATTTATGGGAATAACCTGAGTTCCGGGATAATAGGTATAACGCGTTCGATTAATTGCAATTCCTGGCCGTTCATCGGCAAGCCGTAGAACTCCACGACCATAGATAGGTAAGACGTTGTATTTTCCGGCTTCTGCATACCATGTGGAAATCATCTCGATTAACTTCGATCGATTCTCAGCAGCCACGTTATAGTTCTCTGCCCAATCCTTCTCAACATTATAAAGCTCCCAGTCTTTTGCATCCAACTCAGTTAATGTATCTGCAGAAATCGGTTCTCCAAAAGGTTTTCCTGCTTCAGTGAACGAAAGACCCGGCCATGGACATACAGCACGCCAGCCATCATGATACAGTGAACGGTGCCCCATCACCTCAAAGTACTGGGTGTGGTGTTTGGTTGGTGCATTGGAATCGTCGAATGTCTGTGCAAAACTTACACCTTCGATAGGTGATTGGCTTACACAGTTGATAATCTTCGGAGGTTCTATTCCCAGGCACTCCAGAACTGTAGGCACCATATCGATAGCTTGAGCATACTGAGTGCGAATTTCGCCTTTAGCTTTAATTCCACTGGGCCAGTGGACTATAAAAGGATCACTGATACCACCGCGATAAGTCTCTCTTTTCCAGCGACGGAAGGGTGTATTTCCAGCCCAGCTCCAGCCCCAAGCATAATGGTTATAAGTCTCTGGACCCCCAAGTTTATCCAGGGCTTCGAGATTCTCCTCCATAGATTCAGGCACATTGTTGAAGAATCTCATCTCGTTAATTGATCCCGTGGGACCACCTTCTGGGCTTGCTCCATTATCTGAAATCACCATGATCAACGTTTTCTCAAACTCATCAATATCTTTTAGAAATTGCAACAACCGACCAATATGATAATCAGTGTGTTCTAGGAACCCAGCAAAGACCTCCATCATACGGGCATAGAGTTTATTTTCTTCAGGTGAGCATTGATCCCAGGGCTTGACATCCGGATCATGGCGAGATAGCTCGGTTTTTTTTGGAACTATACCCATTTCCTTCTGTCTAATTAACGCTCTCTCCCGGTAAACGTCCCAACCATCATCGAACTTTCCTTTGTATTTGTCTGCCCATTCTTTAGGAACATGATGGAGGGCATGCATGGCTTCTGGACAGAAGTACATGAAAAAGGGTTTGCTTGGTGCGACTTGTTTGGAGTCAGCAATGAAGTGGATAGCCCTGTCCACTATATCCTCATTCAATGTGTATCCCTCTTCTGGAGTTTTGGGAGGGTCTATGGAATGATTGTCGTAGATCAGTTCAGGGTAATACTGATGCATCACCTCCTCAAAAACCATAGAAGCGCTCGAACCCCCGTCCTAAAGGCCATCGATCATAAGGTCCGGCTGAAGACATCTGTTCTGCAGGCGTCAGGTGCCATTTGCCGATTGCGTAAGTGTTGTAACCATGCTGCAGAAGTATCTCCAATAAAAAAACCGTTCTCAAAAGGTGTATTGCCGTTGTATCCTGGATAGCCAGTCGAACCCTCGGTGATGCAGGCCATATTGTTAGAATGATGATTTCGACCAGTAATTATGCACGAGCGACTAGGAGAGCACAGGGCAGTAGTATGCATATTGCTATAAGCAAGACCATCTGCAGCCAAGTTATCCGATTGAGTGTTTCGATAGGGCTGCCATAGCACCCCAATTGTCCAAATCCTGTGTCGTCCAGCACAATGAACAGTACATTAGGTGCATTTTCTTTCGCACGCAGTGGTTCTGGCCAAGCTGGCTCCGACTGATCTTCTATGCATCCGATTACGCCTGGAAAAGTGGTTAATGGTGTGCATTCTTTCAATGAAATCTCTCTTTCCTCCAATCTTTAATCACTATTTTTGGAAATTAATTTATTGCCTGATTAACAACTCTGGAAAAAAATAAAGTTGTTTCCAGAGAGTAAACTCTCTGGTATAAACTGATTTGTTTGGTAGATTTTATTCTTCAGCAAAGGTTGCACGAATCTGTTCTTCTTCTTCCTTTGACAGGTTGGTAGCAATGATTTCAAACTTGGATTTATTCATAGCCTCTACTACCCTATCTTCCACGGCATCGCTAGTCATAAGAAAGAGAGCTGAAGTTCCTTCAGTCACTTTGCTACGGATAGATTTTATGAAATCTTCAAATCTATCCCTATATGTTTCATTGAACCCACTACCGCACCTAACGTAGCCCCAGCGGCTAGACCAACCAAAGGAATAAAGAAGAGAATTCCAAATAATAGTCCCCAAAAAACGCCACTCAGTGCACCTATGCGAGTTAAATTGATCAAATGTTTTGTTTTTGGTTTAGTTTTCCCCTCAGGCCATGTGACTATAGCTGCATCGTGTAGTTTTATCATTTGTTGTTTACTTAAGTCCTCAATCACTTCAAGTTCATTTTCTGCACCATCAGCGGTGTCAAACTTAAGAACTGTTAAAGTTGCCATTACTCAATCTCCTTTTCTGCATTCATATTTGTTTCTCAGTTCATTGTGCTAGCTCGGCGATCAAAACAGAACATCTGTTTGCAATCTTCAATCTGAGAGCTGCTACAATGTAGAAAGAGCCGAATAGTATTCTTACCAGCTGGTAATATATATTACTTGATTGCCAGCTGGGTTTACATAATTTTTACATCATAACTCTATAATATTGAATTTTCTAGAGATCATTACAAAAAAAATAGAATTAAGATGCATGACTGGAGTTTTTATGGGGTATTGAGAACAAAAATTGTAACCTAATAAGAGTATTCATTCATAACTACTAAACATCGGAACTATTGCGCATATTTGCAGGTTTATAGAACGGAGACATGGCTCTCAGCTTTCCTACAGTTTTAGGAAGTATATTGAGAACGTAATCGATATCTTCCTCCGAGTTTGCATCTCCTAGAGTCAGGCGAAGAGATCCCTGAGCTATTTCCGGTGGCAAACCTATTGCCCTTAGCACGTGCGAGGGTTCAAGAGATCCGGAAGAACAGGCACTGCCTGTGGAACTGCAGATGCCCATCTCATCAAGCATAAGAAGCAGGGCTTCTCCTTCAATGTATTCAAAGCTGAAGTTGAGGTTCCCAGGAAGACGCTTTTCTGGATGCCCGTTCAACCTGCAGCTGGAAATCTCCTGGATTCCAGACAACAAACGGTCCCTCATTTTTTTAATTTTTTCATTGTGATCTTCAATATTTGCTGTTGCAAGTTCAATTGCCTTTCCCATCCCTACTATGCCTGCTACATTCTCAGTCCCTGCTCTCTTTCCTCGCTCCTGTCCGCCTCCATGAATGTGATTCTCTATCTCAGTTCCTTCCCTGAGATAAAGGGCTCCAATTCCTTTTGGCCCGTAGAACTTATGAGAGGATAAAGAGAGCATGTCCACGTTTCTGTGCTTATGTTTCATCTCAAGGGGTACAGTCCCAATAACCTGCACGGCATCGTTATGGAATAAAATATCATTCTCCTTTGCAATCGCACCTATTTCTCGAATCGGTTCTATGGCCCCAATTTCATTATTTGCATACATGACCGAGATAAGGATAGTATCCTCCCTGATTTCAGCTCCCACTTTTTCAGGGTCGACAAGGCCATAGCTATCCACTGGTAGGTAGGTCACGTCAAAACCCTGTGTTACCAAATACTCACAGGAATAAAGCATTGCATGATGTTCTATTGTAGTAGTGATTATATGCTTCCCTTTCTTTCGCCTGGAAAAGGCAGTTCCCTTTACAGCCCAATTATCGGATTCGGTTCCTCCGGAAGTGAAATATATTTCTTCAGGTTTAGCCCCGAGGGCTTTTGCGAGTTGCTCACGGGCTTTTTCAACTGCTTCTTTGCCCTCTCTACCTATTGAATAAATTGAAGAAGGATTCCCAAAACGTTCTTTCAAAAAAGGTAGCATAGATTCAGCCACCTCAGGTTTTGTGAAAGTTGTGGCTGCGTGGTCCATATAAACAAAGCGCTTTTCTCTCATCAGAACACCCTATGAAATTAAGGCCTTGCTTAATATGAATCTATTGTGCAAATTTTTTTTTTCGGAGTCATTTTTCAATAAAGTTTACAAATAAGTATTTAATCTCAAATCTCTGTCCAAAATCCATACTGAGATCTTCTGAAATTTATGTCACCCTCATGTACAACTTATATTTTTCTATCCTCTTCCTAGTTGCTTTTTTTGATATTCTCAGATGGATTTTCCAAATCTGAAGTATGATCGCGGGAATTCATATAGTCTCAGTAAGAAGATCGGAGTTATTGGGGCAATGCCCTTTAAACTATTATTATAGGACCTCATTGATTATTTACAATTATAAGAAACATAGGTATTCTTGAATGCAAATATTCACATTTAATTCATTTAGTATTGTATAACTGCAGAAAGCATGAAAAAAAGGAAGTAGAGGATATAATTTTCCTTTTCTTTCCGTTTTTTTTCTGTACTTTACTTCTTTCAACTTTACATTTATGATTAACAGAGAGAAACTGATACTTGATGATTAATACATTTATTTAAATTTTTTAAATGTTATTTTTTATGGTGTGGACTCCAATACAAAAAACCCTTGCAGGAGTTTATTTCCAGGAATGAAACTTCAATAGCTTGGACCAATAAAAGAGCTGCTCTGGATGATTTAAATAAATCTGATGAAGCAATAAAAGCATATGATAAAGTAATTGAAGTTGACCCGAAGAATCCAGATTCTTGGTACAATAGTGCATTTTTTTATTCTCTCATCAATAATAAGGATCAATCGAATCTTAATTTTATTTACGTTTAATACGCTCAAAATTATATAGTCACAAAAAACATTGTAAGATATAGAAAAACCTTTTATTTATTTCTTTTTTTGTATTTTCTATGCTACATTTACAAGTTTAAAACCAGTAAGAAAATTTTGAGACTTCATAAATCCATTTTCCTCATTTGATAAAATAGTGATTAATATAATATTGATACATACATAGTTTTTTTGTACCCCAACTTCTTTATTTCCTCATTTTTCAGCCGAAATAATCGTATATTTTTAACCAATTGTGCAGAAATAAGTAGTCTTAATTAAAACATGCGTTACTGTAAAATCTAAAAGGTATCTATATTTGTCTCGCGAAGGATAAAAAATAAATGGAAATTAAGGAACTATTCAACCTACAAATCGGATTTATTTAATCTATTTAGATTCAGCTCCTTTATTGTACCAATCGTCAGTTGCCAGATTTATTCTATTTAGATACATTACTTTTTTTATGCCAAGCTTTTGATTTGCGGGTTAATTTTAGTTGCTTTCATAAATGCTTCTATTGCTTCATCGAACTTTTTTAATTTAGCTAGAGCAAGTCCTTTATTGTACCAAGCATCTGGATTCTTCGGGTCAACTTCAATTACTTTATTATATGCTTTTATTGCTTCATCTGACTTATTTAGTTTATTTAGAGTAACTGCTTTATTGTACCAAGCTTCTGAATCCCGCGGATTAATTTCAATTGCTTTCTCATATGCTTTTATTGCTTCATTGTATTTGCCTAAGTTCCCTAACGTTACGCCTTTGCCATTCCAAGCCTCTGAATCCCGTGGATTAATTTCAATTGCTTTGTTATACGCTTGTATTGCTTCATCTAACTTGCCTAATTTAGCTAAAGTAACTCCTTTATTGTTCCAAGCATTTGAATTATGCGGGTTGATTTCAATTGCTTTGTCATACGCTTCTATGGCTTCATCGTATTTGCCTAATCTGCTTAGAATGTTCCCTTTTTTGTACCAAGCTGATGAATCCTGTGGGTTGATTTCAATTGCTTTCCCATATGCTTTTATTGCTTCATCTAACTTGCCTAATTTAGCTAGAGCAAGTCCTTTATTGTACCAAGCATCTAAATTCTGTGGGTTAATTTCAATTGCTTTGTCATACGCTTTTATGGCTTCATTGTACTTTTCTGAGCTCATTAGCTCGCTTCCTTTATGGAACCAAACATTTGAAGATTGCGCTGCGCCTGCTACACCCACCAGGATTAAAAGTGCCAGTGCAGTAATTCCTAAAATTGTTATGATTGTATGCTTTCTACTTGCTTTATCATGTTTAGTTTCGTTCATTTTACTCCTCATGATATAGATTTGAATATAATAACTGGATTTGTCATACGCTTTTATGGCTTCATCTAAATTGCTTGATTTTCTTAGAGCATTTCCTTTATTGTATCAAGCTTCTGAATCAAGCGAGTTAATTTCAATTGTTTTGTCAAATGCTGCTATTGCTTCATCTGATTTGGTTCTTCTTGATTACAATCTGATCCCACTGGCCATTGGCCAAAACACATAAAGTGCTTGCCACTTGATCGGCTGGCGTGTGAACTTAGATGCAGAGTTCCTTGCAGGGAGAACCTCCTTGAAGGAAAATCTCTTGAAGGCATCCTTGCCCTTTGTTTTTTATAATAAGTACGTTTTAATGTTATTTATAACTAACAACTTAGCTAATTTATAAGAAGAGTTAGTTATAGTGCAATAATCCGAATCAGATTGAGGAATATTTTCCATAGATAGAGCGATCTTCGAATTTTCCTAATTAATAACATTGGTAAAAAGTTGAAATACGTGATCACAAACATAAATCGCGTTCAATAGTTTTAGTTTCCATAGTCATGATTTTGATGTTGCTAATATCGTATGTGAATATCTTTATACATATATTCCAAACTTTGGCAGCAACGTTGTTTTTGTAATTGACACAGCAATAAATCCAGCTACCAACTCAGTAAATGTGGAACCATGGCTTTATGGAGTTACAATCACTCCGGATGGAACAAATGTCTGTTTTTCGAACCGAAACAGCAACATAATCTATGTAATTAACACAAAAATAACACTGTTATATCTACAGTGCTTGTAGGAAGCAGTCCGGATGGAGCTGAAAGATCAGTAATATTTTGTATGTTAATTTAAGTTAATTATATTCTACATTTTATAAAACAACTTCTTTGATTCTATCAGTCTTAATTAAAAAGCAGACCATTTTGTCAGTCAGTTATTACTTTGATAGAGTTCTTGTCTCATCGACCTTACCTTTTTTTGCCCATGCGGATGGAAACTCAATAATTCCAATACGTATGCAATATACTACTTGTGACCGATTACTTGTCCATTAAATGCAAAAAAAAATTATTAAAATTCCTTTGATGCTCATTAAAGGATCCGGATTTATCCAAGTTCCTCCTACACCCTTATTTTTTGAAAAACCAATGAATTTAGCGACTCCGGAAATGATTTTGTGGTGGCTAGCAGACGTTCTATTGCCATCAAATGAGAACCTTACCTTGAGCCTATCAGTGTCTTATTAATTGTTTATATTTCGATAAAAGATCGTGGATCCAAATATAAAGTGTGAGCTTCCTACCTTATAATCGTGAAAATGAAAAGACATTTGATATTAGACTTGTAAACAGAAAATTGTTGAAAAAGAGGATGGATAGTGTACTTGAGGAACCAGTTTAGTTACTTATTTCATGTTAAATTAACCTGACTTTTAGTGAATAATAATGGGCAACTAGGCAATAAATTTGATATCTGTGGAATGTAGGATGTTACATCTGTCATGTCATTCAAAATATGTTGAATATCAGGGTAACTGGGAAGGAAAAGGAACTATAAGACGATGGAAAATATTTGATTCCGAATAATTTCTTTATGCAGAAGGGGCGTTAACATATCTAGTTGCTAGCAGTGGGGTTTAACATCAAAATTGTGATCCTCTTCACCCATATTTTTTAACTTATTTTTTTGGCAATGTTCTGACGCTCAGGAGAACTATATTTCCAGAGTCTATGATATTTTTAAATCTATGTTTATTTTTTATTATCTATTTTTCCTCTTGAAGAAATGCAGCAAGTACGCTAAAGGGAGATTAAGTGCGTAAAATTATAATGGATAGGGGATAAATTGTGTGATGCAGAGACTGCATGACCAAAGTGAGATTAATTTTCATTTTATGGCAGTGTTTTTTTGGAATAAGCTTGATATGTCATAATAAATATTAATATTGTTCAAATTTATAAGTAATTTTCCAGGTATTTTTATCTCAAACGTATAAGTTTATATCACTCTTATCAAAGGTTTTTCTAATGCAATTACGTTTCAGTTATTACTCTTGCACTATGTTGGTTACAATAGATTTATATAACTTACATTCCTATTAATTTCCAGGAGTTACTTTTATAAGTTTTTTTAATTGTGTTATTTTCCTTTGGATAATAATCCTTTAGGATTGATAAATTAATTATGGGAGTAAAATTAAGAGGTAATTTTAAATGAGTGATGAAATGCTTGTCACAAAATGCTTAAACATGCCAAAAAATAGGCTAGATCGGAGGGCAACCTCTCAAATAATAACTATAATACTTCCAGCCTGCGATGAAGAAGAGTCCATTGGAAGTCTCGTTTTGCTCAGTAGACTTTATGCTGACAATGTGATTGTTATTGATGACGGTAGTATCGACCGTACAGCAGAGGTCGCCAAAAAAGCTGGAGCTAATGTTATTGTTCATGGGGACAGAAGAGGGAAACGTGAAGCTCTTAAGACCGGCTTTAAAGCAGCATCTGATACTGGAGCTGACATTATTGTAACCATGAATTCAAATTGGCAGCACAACCCTGCTGACATTCTAATGCTTGTTGAACCGATTATTGAAGGCGAAGCTGAAATGGTTACCAGCAGTAGCTGTCTAAATGGTCTGAGCAAAAACACTTCTATATACCGTCATATGGATCAGACTCTTCAGGATACTACTGCTCAAATCAATTCATACCTTAAGATAAACGATCAATATAGTGGTTTCCGTGCCTTTTCAGCCTCTTTAAAAAATATTTTTCGCTTTGATTCTCAGGACATAGCTATCGAGAGCGAAATGCTCGCAGATGCAGGAAAAGCTGGCATCTCCATAAAAGAAGTCGAAATATGTGGCTGTCATGATTTTGAAGGTCCTGTCAGAGATCCAATTAAGTGCATTGTTGGATTCTTAAAAACTGTGGCAGAGGATATAGAGACCAATAAATTATTGTATTACAATTCAGTGCCAGGTTTTGCTCTTGCAACATGCAGCTTCTACATGGCCTTCAAGTTTCTAGAAGCTTATTTTCTCGGCATAGATAGCTTGAGGGTTGGTCCAATGTTCCTGATGAGTTTTTTGGCCATTTTAGGGATATATATGACCTTAAGAGGGATTATTATGTATTCTTTAGTAGGAATGGGCATTCAAACTGAATCAGCTCAATAATGTATTTTTGTAATCGTGATATTTTGAAACTATCATCTCCAACGAAACTAAAAACATAAATAATAGCCAGAAAGTAAGCGAGTTCGGTACTTTGCTAATTTGCTCCGATTCTCAGTAAAATTCTACCCATTTTTTACGATTACTTTTGGATCTCCTCTGCGTCTTGTAAATTCTGCAAAATAGTTCTTACTTTTGCTTCCAGTTGCTTCTTCTGTAAAGATCCCGAGAAATAAAAACGAGTAATGCTACTTAGTTTGATAATTTCTATTCAAGATGTATTTTTTTTGGCATCTATCTATGAGATTTTTTTCTATCAAATTTTCAATTATTACATCATCACTTGTATTCAGTTTTATGGAATTACGATACTTCATTTTCTCTTTATGCAAAAATTCAATCCAGTTTTCGATATTAGCCCCTGTCAAAAATGATAAGTGAGCCTTTTTATAGTCCATCTTTTACCTAATTATAAGTGTCGAAAAATGCTGCGAATTAAGAACTTTACCAATATTAACTGTAACTCCAATAGATATTTTTATCGGTCTCTTGAGTTCATTCACTTCTAATGTTATCAGTAATTAATCAGGTCTATAATCTCTACTGTATCCATATTTGCCAAGTTTAGATTTTGTGTATTGAATAACTATACTTGTTCAGTCCAAATTTGGAATAATTTTTTCTTGATCTTGAACAGAAAACAAATTGCCCAGAACATTCAATATTTTTTTCTCCTCAGGATTTCAAGAGTCATATGAAGGGTCCTTTTATAGAATTTTTCAAGTTTTAAGATGCTATAATTTTTTCCGATTTGGCCATTTGCCAGCTATGTGAGACTAAAATTATCTGTGAGCTTAGAGCTCACAGAGCCTATCGATAAATTATTGAGATCCAAACCCTTTCTTTTCTGCTTGCTAAAAATCCACAAAAATTAAGTTTTCCATAAAAGGATTGAATAGCAAGAGTCAATTTGCTAGGAACGCATATATTTTTATTAGGAATTGAAGGGAATTTTACTTATTTGTTTTTACATTTATTGGACGAAAAAAAACAAAAAAAGGTGTATTTATTTCTACTCAAATGTCAAATTAGGTAGAAAAAGAGGAATCACTTATAGAATAATAAAAAATGTGTTGCATTTAATGAATTCATTTTGTATAGTACTTCAAAAAGCTCCGAAAATACCTTAACAATTATGATAATTCTTCATGGCCTACCTTAATTTTTTGTGGTAGGTAGTAGGAATCCCTATACTTAGCATTTAATTACCACAAAATATATAAGGTTTAATAGGACATAAATTGAGTGTTAGACAGTCTATAAAAAATTAGTGTGAAATGCAGGGTATAAGCTGATAACTCCTAATTTCTTGATTTTTTTGTTGAGCTCCATGGTCTAACATTGGGAAAAATAGTCAAACTAGTACCCAAATATATTTAACTTGGAAGAACAAAGTGGTAGTTTGGTGGTAATATTGGGAGACATCATTAAACACGCAAAAGTCCCCAGAAAAACCTTTGAACATAAAAGCGAAATTGTGAAAACTGGTATGTACAAAGACGAGCAAGAAGTCTTACAGTGGCTTTTGCAGAATCAGGCTGAGCAAAAAATTCATTACTATGGCAAAAAAATAGCCGAAATGAAGCAAAAATACGATATGGATTTTTCGGCTTTTGAGAACCGAGTCTATTTGGGGGCGGTGGAAGAAGATTTTGAAGAACTAGATGATTTTACACTTTGGGAAGGTTATGTCAAAGCATACAAATACTGGAAACAGTATTTACAATCATAAGTATTTCATTTTTTCACTTTTCGTGATCTTCACTTTAGCTTAAAAATTCGGGGAATTTTGCCAAATGTCTATACATTTGAGCATTGGATAGTTAAATCTTTTAACAGTAATTTTTGATCATGAAAACTCCTACTGATGTGGTTCTTAAAGAATAATATAGAAATCTTCAGTCAGTTGGGTAATAACTTACTGAAATTTATTCCTTAATTGATTGGAAATCTGTTCTTATCATTTTTGAGTCAATGTTTTTTAACACAAAAATTTCTAAAGATATACATGAGGCTGAAGTAATCATTATGTTTAAAGTGCTTTTTTACAGCAATTACATGGTCTTTCCTACTTTGAACTTGATACAAAAAGAATTGCTCAGATTTCTTTCAGGAAATTTCTTGGTTTTCCTGAGTACATACAGGCAGTACCAAAGTCTTGTCATTTGGAAAAAGAATTATTGATAACTGCAAATAAGAATAAATATGAACAACATTTCAACATCAACTTTATTGCCTTGGTTTGGAAAATAAGAAGTGAATAACTAAGAACTCTGCTTTTATCCATTTAGATCCGGGGCCTGCAAAAGTAGATAAACCTCTCTAAAATGAATCAAAATAAAGAGAGAAGTATAGTTAGAACCTAGATCAAAAAGCGCAAGGATAAATCCAAAGACTCTAGAATAAAATGCAATAGTAGTATAACAATCTCTCCTAGTATTACAATAATTCCATTTTATGGCCAATTTATTCTTTAATAGGTTAAAAAAACTTTTTTACTTTACTATTTTTCTTTCCTGTCACTGCCTGAACAATCTGCTGTAGAATCTACATTGCTAACTTTAATACCATTTTGTGATTCTTCCCTTGTAGAATTCATCAGCTGATGGAGATACTTTTGGCATAACTCCAATCCATGATGCAAGCTGATATCCTAATGAAAAAAAATCTTAAAATTGCCTATTTCAGCAATTAGAGTTACTAAACAAATTTTCCCCTTGAGGTTTGTAGTGATGAAAAAACGTTTATTAATATATAAACCACAAGATTTATTTAACATTTCTGCCTAGTTCAATCCTTAATTAATCTGGCGATGGATTGCCTAGAAAGCCAATTTAACATTCATGATTCCAGTCACATTTGAACCTTCGATGGAGATTCACTTATTATTTTCGTAAAGGTTTTGGAAAACTAAAATTAATACAACCTACCTCCATAAGTAATCATGGAATCAACAATTAGAAAGGTTAAAATATAAAAGTACTTAAATTTATTTGTAGTTATGATTCAAAAAATCTTATATTCCTTTTATTTGATAATTAAGCCAATTATACACTTTTTTGTGATAAAATAGTATATTGATTAGTAGAATCTTTCAAACTTGTGTTACTACAGCAAAAAAACAAGAGAAACACATTTCATAATTAATTTCAACCCCTACAAAAATAGAATTTATAATACTTACATTCTGCAGATGTACATATATATACAATTTATTTATCTGTTTACCCACTATTATTCACTGAAAATTAGATCAATTTTTAATACCGGCATATTGAGAAAAATAGATGGCATTCTTGTGTACATCTACGGAAAGCGGGATAACATATGAAAAGAAGTCAATAACTCAAAGATACTATCAATTTAAATTATCTGTTGAAATATTCATTTGAGTCTTAATCGAGACCCGATTTCTTTCATAAAACTGTTGACACTGCTGAAAGAATCTGGAACGATAATTTTTGCTTTTTCTTCTGCAAACTGTGGTTTAGGCTTTACTTGCCTACTCTCAAGCCCAAGCATTGACTGAGCTTTCGAGATAATGGTCTCGAGCTCGACTAATTCAATACTTTTGGAATCATGAAGCATGAGAGCTTCTTTTCCGTCAAGGGTTGAAAGCCATATATTTGTCTCTATCAAGCTTCTGAGGAGGTCTCTTTCGTCTTCAAACCTGCATTTTACGCGCCTGATTCTATTGCCCAGGGATTCGATTTCCTTTTCAAAAACTTCCTTTTGAGCTGAAGTTAATGTGCTTTTTTTTCCCATCGTTTCATTAATTGAATCAATTTCCTTTACTAGGTTATCGTAAGGATAGATCTTAGAAACTCCGTCTTTTTTTAAGGTATAACTGTGGTTCTTATGGGATAAATGATGAGTTTCGATTCCCTGCCTCAGCAGGAACTCTTCCCCGCAGCTATCACAGATAACCTTTACAGGGAGATCGTTTTTCAGAGCAATGATTGCTGCAGCATGCAGATCTTCGGCTTCCTGGCGCAGTTTTTCTGTGCTAATCCCTCCCGAGACTACAAGTTCAAATACAATTTTTCGTATATTTTCCCTCTCTTCAGGCAGATTCCAGAGCATATGCTGGAGCAAGAGTACTATTGTTCTGTCTACTGCCATACAGCCACTGCTACAAGCTGCAACCTTTAGGACCTGGATAATTTTTTTCCAGCGCCTGTCCGAAATTTCAATCTCCTGCAACTGAAGACTTTTCCTAAGTTCGAGAATAATAAGCTCAACATCAGGGTCAACATTAAGGTTTTTTGCGCATTCTCGAAGTTCGTATATCGCCGAAATTTGGATATTTACAGAAGGTTTGAAATCGCCATGGTCTCTGAAAAGGAGATTTCGGAAATTTTCATCGTCCTGAATATAGGTGAGTCTGTACCGGAACAGAAAACGATCATAAAGAGCTTCAAGACTGTCGTCTTCCTCAGGAAATTCATTTGATGCTCCGAAAACAGAGAACAAAGGAACATCTATAATCTCTTTACCATTATGATATTTGCGTTCATTCAAGATCGTCAGGAGACTATTAAGTATCGCACTGCTAGCCTTAAAAATTTCATCCAGTAAAGCGATATGAGAAGTTGGGAGGCATCCCTCTATTTTTCGGCGGAACTCGTCTTCTTCCAGAGCTTTTAATGAGAGAGGACCAAATATCTCTTCTGGAGTTGAGAAGCTTGTAAGAAGGTAATTAAAAAATTTTCCTCCTTCAATGGATTGACATATGTTTTTTGCAAGCTGGGTTTTTGCCGTTCCTGGAGGACCAAGAAAAATTATGTTTTCCCCCGACAGTACAGCAAGGAGAGAACCATTAATTTCGGCTTCCCGCTCTTTGAAATAGCTCATAAATGTGGATTTGATTTCGATAAGTTTTTCTTTCAGGGCCAGGCCTCCAGGCTACAAGATGAAATGGGAAATAAAATATCACAGCCATTTCTCTGAAGTGTTTAGCCTGATTCTATTTATATCCTATTTTAATTCTTCCAATAATTTCTTTGCGTTATCCAATTTATATTTTTCATGCAACTACCATAAATACCTTTATTGGTTGCAGCTATAATTCGCCACTACTTAAATTAATTAATGTTTCTCTCGTAAAATAATGAATAAATTATTTATTATGTGGCTAAATTTGTCAGTGGTAAAAGTTTCAATTCTTGTTTTAGTAGATCTTGCTCTCAATGAAAATACCAGATGATGTTTCATCATCCAAGCAATTTTAGAAGCTTCACCAAGCCTATGGGGAACTCAGATTATCAAAAGTAGTTTCAGGCTTAGCCACGGTTCATCCACGGCTTTGTGGAATTCATTTGTATACACTTCAAAATTGTTTTCACTTTAAATTATTTTTAATACACTTGATTTCTTAATTTACTTTCAACTGGCAAATCACTGGTAAACATTATTAAACAACTGGATAATCTAACTTCATTGATTAAGGGGAAATATTTTTATAAATACTATTATTCAATCATTTGTATGCTATGGTATTTATATACCCAAGTATCAGATTATATTTTGTTAAGATATTATAATATATAGTGAGCAATAACTCCGAAACTAATAGTATATTGAAATGATTCTTGACTTAAAATGAGATACGTGATACAAGTTTTAATTCTTATAACATCAAATGTGATCAAATTAAATTAAAGTGTTGAATATGAGCTTGTTATAGACTCATATATAGATCCAAAACTGATAGAAGCATAATAGCCCAAAAATCTATGTATTGAACTTGCAATGGTGGAATTCTTAATCTGGAAGTGAAAGTTAGTAGAAAATCTTAGGTGTAGACAACAAAATACCGAGTTTTACGGCAGAGTTTTCCCACTACGCCCCTAAAATCAATTCTTTTTAAAATTGGCACGATATCAAGCCTATTCTCTAGAATATATCCTATATACGTGCCTGCCACAAATCAAACTTTGAATTACTTCAGCAGTTTAATCATTTCCCTTCCAAAAGCATAAAGGTCATCAGGGCTCCTTGATGATACTAGGTTTCTATCTATAACGACTTCACAGTCTTCGTAAAGTGCTCCTGCAGCTACAATATCGTCCCTTATCCCTAACCAACAGGTGACTTTCCTACCTTTTATGACGCCTGCTGAGACTAGAACCTGTGGGCCATGACAGATTGCTGCAACTGGTTTATTTTCTTTGAAGAAGTATCTTGTAATCGCAAGTGCATCTTCGTCAAGCCTCATTTTTTCAGGTCCTTTTCCTCCGGAGATCACGAGAATATTATAATCGGCAGGATTAACATCCTTAAAGGCAATATCAGCATTGATTTCATATCCATGCTTTCCTATTATAGGCCCTGTTTTCATCGAAGCTATATGTGTAGTTATTCCCTTTTCTTGCAAACGATGGTAAGGATAGATAAGTTCCACATCTTCAAAACCATCGGCTCCGAATATAAGTGCTTTCATATAAATTCCCTCCAGATTTCATTTTGCTTTTCCAATCTTACACTTAAAAACTATGCACACAAAATTCAGAAAACAAATATAGCTTTCTGATTGTGAAATATATAATGGGTAAACCCTGCCCCTAATCCGTGTGGAGTTACATTATTTCAAGTTATGTTAAGGATTTCTTGGAAGTCCAGGGAAAATTTCGATAAATCCCAATTTTAGGCTTATTACCTATAAAAAGAATGTAACCAATTTGTTGAAATCGGAGGTTTATCAAAATTCTCTACAATTCCCCCATAGATTTACACATACTATCAATATTCCCTCAGTCTTCCACTTTTTCGCTCTCTATATATTCACTTTAAGCTACAATGTATAATTACACCCTTAGTTTTTTAAATTAATTACACAAAAAATAATTTCTGAATAAAACTTACTTTGCCATAAAATGTTTTAAAACCAAACAAATAATTTTATATTTATTTTATTTTTCATGAAAGGATGTATTGCTTATATATATAGTTATACATATGTATTCATTCAAAAGAATTGAGAAAAACATAAAAATTTGATCTCAAATGACACCTATTATACTTATAAAATTAAATTTTACAAATAATTTGCCCTTCATAATGCTTCCATTCAAAGGAATTAAAAAGCATATTACTATCTTTGATTTTCTTTTTATTCTATTGTATCATTAGAAAGGATTTTTTGCAACGGAACCGATTTTACTGTTTATGTAATTCTACATCTAACTGCACAAAAAAACAACTATAATTACTTCGTAACAGTAAGATCTTTAACTTTATTGTTTTTACATGGCAGTGTACTAAAGTTATGTAAATTCCGATTGACCCGATACTCTTTTCTTTGCCACAAAAGATAGGAGTTATCGTATTTACTAATGCATAGTTTTTTTGTAATAAAACCGATGTATTTTCTCATTTTCAGCCAGAATCACCGGATATTTTGACCCAATTGTGTAGATAAACATAGTTTTTATTAAAACATATGTTATGTTCAAAAGCCAAAAAGTTGTTACATTGATCTCGTGAAGGATAACAATAAATAAAAATTAAGAAATTATTTAACCTATTAATTGGATTTATTTCATTCTTTGAGATAATATTCCTTTCGCTGTCCAAGCTACTGAATCCTGCGTCGCACCTGCGATACTAACTAAGATCAAAAAAGATCCAAACAACGTTGAAAAATAATATTTACTTCGTACTATTAAAAATATTTATATAGTCCAAATAGAAAACAGAACTAAATTTACATTAAAGAAAAATCAACTGTAAATTCACATAAATTTGATACACTAACTGCTGGGTTCACACTAGTTAAATTAAAAATGAACAGTTATAGGGCTATGTAAGGCATTTTTTCAAATCAGAGAGTGTGTACACATATCGGATACTCAAAAAAGCCTACTATAGGGCTGAGATTAAATCATTTTTTGTTTGGCGGAGAAAAGCAACATCTTTTAATAATACATGATGCCAATTCCATAAAATTTCTTCCTAATTAGTTTAAGTTAGTACCATCTAGAATATTTGCACACAATACATGATACCCAAATCAAATTATAAACTGAAGGTTCCGCTACCCCTTCAATTATAAGACCTTATATCGGGCTGCAGGCAGCTGATACCTGCAACTCACAAGATCAACTTTTGACATATAAGATCAGTCTGGTCACTTAAGCTAATAAAGAAGAGATTCTAATATCTTGTTTTATTGGGGGTATTTAATGAAAGACGGACAAAATATGGGGGTGGCTATTACAATTAATTTTATAAGCCAAAACCCGACTACATAAACAATAACAGTGAGTGTTTACGACGTATATGGTAAGAAATTAATAGAAGGAATTACGCCGGTAAATTCAGTTCAAGGCCTGGTACCAATTCCTATAACATATAAAGATCCATGGAAATATTCTAGAATATGAACAAAATAGAGATGGTTTTCGGGAGAGTTTTTATTTCCTCAACCAGTTACTGTGTATTCTACTAGAGTAAAACATATGATTATTTTTTCCTACTTTTGGAGTATTTTTATATGCAGTTTGTTCTTCAGCAAGTCTTCTTCTGAATTTATTTCGTCCTCTTAAAGTTTTGAGATTTGATCTCTGTGTTATAAGTATTGTACAATAATATTTAACAATTATTTAGTTTAAGTTGCATAAACATTTAACAATTTCGATAAAAAATAAATGCTCTTTGACCGAGAAAAAAGATAGTCTTTAGATCCCCGAATATAAAACTAAATCAGATCCAGATATCCTTTTGCACCTTATCAAATAATAATTTGATCGGATTGGAGATAATGACTCCCTATCTTCTCATAAGCCATGAAGAACAGAAATATTCATCAGTAATTATTTTCTCTTCATTTCCTTTGCAAGTTTCTTTTTTGCGTCTTTGCTGCCTGAAGCAGCAATTTTTTCCAGCTCTTCAACTTTTTCCTTCTTAGCGCTCTTTTTCTTATCCATATCTTTTTTCGACATTGCCATAGTGCATACCTTCGTAGATCTTAGTAAATGCAATATCTAACAGGTAATATTGCAGTAAGGTACCTCAATAAATAAAGTGCCTCAATAGATATTCGCTTAATCATTTATTTCAGTTTCAAAAGTATTTATTAGTTTCCCACGAAAGAAAATCTATAGCTCATTGTCAGTTTCCAGGGATAAATAAATCAAACATGAATATGATGCAGTAATTTTTTAATGAAGTTTGCGAAAAAAAACAATCCAGGCAATAGAACTAACCAAATCTAAATCCTGCAACTTGAGAAACACAAAAAATACCAAGATAGCGAAAACATTCAGCATTTTATTGAAATCATATCCAATTGACTCTCTATCGGAGGTAGTCCAATATTTGAGGGGGGTAGTTTTTGCATACTTTTCAATTGATAGCTAGAACAATAAAACATCACATTAAGAATCTTGGGTGAAGCCTAAATAAGAGTTTAGATCGTCTAGGTTAGAGATACCTAGTCAAAAAAGAGCAAGGATTTTTGATTTCCGAAAATCTGAGCTGGCAACCAGAAGAATATCCCATCATCTAGGATCAAGTGAAAGCATACAATTTGATTTAATATTTGAGGCAAAAAATTTGGAAAACTAAAACTTTTTCTTTAGTTTTTTTTCTCTTATTGCTGCTGTACTTTCGGTGTGTTCTCGGGTAGCTCAAAGCTATGAAATGATCTGGGAAATATGACTTACCAATGAAACAGAGATAAAATTATAGAGGATTTCTATAAACCTTCATATTTATTGGTCTGCTTATAAATGGCGAATATACAACTCGTGAAAATTAGAGGTTCATCGAAATCCTACATAATTTCAACGCATCATTTATATGCGTATGATGAAATTTAGGAATTAATCAAGCCCTCTGTAGTAATTGTAACAAGTGTAAGACCATAAAGAATATTTAACAACTAAATTAAAATTTTGATGGGGCCGTTGAGATTCGAACTCAAGTCGCAAGACCCCCAGTCTTGCAGGATGGACCAAGCTACCCTACGGCCCCACAATGAATGCTATGTTTTTTGGTGGTACTTTTCCTCTTTATCTGACATCTTCAACTATTGTAATTAGATATGTAGTATAAATGTGTATCTGTAGAGAAAGCCGGTATTTCCCCTGAAAAGATTTCGCATTAAATATGTTAAGTTGGATCTATTATCTATTTTAGAGATCAATGTTAGAAGATCAGATGGATCATTATTCAGACTACGAATTGAGACGAGACCTTCAACAGAGGTTAATCTAGGGATTTAATCTCGTCATTTCAACTGATCTTGGAAAGAACACATTGATGCTAATCAGGAACTTCTCATGGAGCGAATATTGGTAAGCTAAAAAAAGTTATTTATGATTGAATAAAGCTGATTGAACAAACTTATTGCTATCATAATTTTGGAGCCTGTTAACTTGAGTAGCCCATAGAAGTTAAGTATAGAGGACTTCGATTAATCCATAATTTTTTTCCTCGAAGGAATCCTGTCCAAAATTTTTCCGCTCATTTTTGCATTTTACCCGGTTTTTTTCGGGATCTTTATTCTTTGATTTTAAAAGTAGTTTGCACTATCCTTAATATAATCTTTTTTTTTCAATATCCTCAACTGATCGAGATTATAACAAAAGCTGTATACATATATGCCCATTCAACAATTGTAAAAAAACACTTTAAACGTAATGATTACTTCAGTCTCGTGTATATCTTTAAAAACTTTTTTGTTAAAAAACATTGACTCAAAAATGATAAGAAAAGATTTCCAATCAATTAAGGAATAAATTTCAGCAAGTTATTACCCAACTGACTGAAGATGTTTATATTATTCTTTAAGAACCAAATCAGTAGAAGTTTTCATTAGCAAAAATTACTGTTAAAATATTTAACTATCCAATGCTCAAATGTATAGAATTTTGTCAAATTCTCCGGAGATTTGTTCTCATGACTTCGAGCTTTACTTGCTTATGGAATAAAAAATGGTGTGATTTTGCACCAAAGCTTTCCTGGGGCAACGAGAAGCTGCAGATATCTGCTTTCATGCTCTCGGAGTTAAAAGATCTTCTGAATAATTTTGGCTCTTTCATACACAGTTCTTTTCTGGGAATACGTAATTTTGGGACAACTTCTATACATTGAAGCTGAGGCAGATGTTTCATAGACTGTGTAATTGAATGTTTTTTCAATGATCCTTTAATTAGGGCATTGGGCTTAAGGAGCTTGAATGCTAGGATCTCTACTACTTCGTTGTTATTTTACCTCTTCAAGAAATCAGCATTCTAATTCTTTCTGAATAAGAAGAATGAATTTTATTCTCTTTTTTTCTCTTCACTTTCTGTTCGTGTTCCTCTTCTAAAAGTTGTTCTTACAGCTCCGGGACTTGAGGGAGGGATATTTCTCTCACACTCTTGCCCAAGTTCGCACTCCACTACAATTCCACGGAGTAAGCGACCCAGAATATCCGAACCCGTTATAATCCTTTTTTCCTGATCCCAGTAGAGAATAAGGTCCTGATCGATTACGTCATCTTCCGGGTACTGTGGAAACACCTTAAATTGCCGGATTACTCTTTCAAGCGTTGTCTTCGGAGACGTCACAACAACCGGGAAATGGCAATAAGAAAGAGGATTAAATGGATCTTTCTTGTAAACCGCATCACGTAGGAAATGATCCGCATCAAGAACCATAACAGGTTTGTCAGTGAGACTGGTGATTATCACCCATTTCTTCCCCGAAGCTTCTATTTTCTGTAGAAAGGGGTCAGATGGTTCCATTTTAAATGGAGGAAAAACGGGCCTATTATTTTTTACAGGAAGAGATATTATGCTTCTTGGGTCTATTATCGAGCCTTCATCTGAAATACTAACGTCATCTATGGAAAGAAAGTTCAAGGCCCCTCTTCCTTCAAAGGCACTAATATCAGATTTTCCTGATTCTATATGCTTTTCGAGCATAATCCTCACAGCATGTTCCTTGAAGAGTTCAAGTTTTTCTTTCCCAAGCCACCTGTCGAGGATAAGGGCTGTTGGTTTGGCTACAGGATAGAGAATAAACTGATAGAAATGAACGAGAGGGGTTAGTTTTGCCCCAAGTGATAGGGCATTTCGGGAAAAATAAGCCTGGGGTACAATTTCTCCGAAACATGTGATTACGAAAGTCGAAAAGAGAAAAGCTGAAGCTCCTGTAAGTACAGAATCAGTAAGCAGGGTGATCAGGACATTTATGCCTATATTTCCCCAGAGCAATGTGGTCAGCAGGAAATTTGAATCCCTTCGGATCTGCAGGATTTTTATAGCTTCTTTATTGTTTGCCTCGGCTTCGATTTCAAGCTTAAGTCTCCCAAGGCCAAAAATTCCGATAGTCAGCCCGGCAAAAGTGGCGGACTGAATCATACAGAGTATTATCAATATCCAAGTAATTATTTCATTCATTATGAGTCTATAACCTCTATAATATTCATCTAAGCTTCATCAAATGCCTTAAGCCTAGTCGAATGCCTAATCTGTTATGTTTAATATAAATTTGATCTAAGAGTCTTGATTTTAGTAAATTTAATTTTATATTTCTCTACCATTTAAATCATTAACTTTTTATAAATTTTCTCCATTTTTTTAATGACTCTATTGGAAAGTCTCAAGATCATCTTTAATTTAAGTTTTAATTACCATATTCCTTCTTGCCCATGATTGAATAGAGCCATAATTAATTGTTTATCATATAAATAATTTCATTCCAAAATCAAATTTTTTGTGTCATCCCCGTCGCTTGTACCTGGGTATGATACAAAAAATTTGATTTTATGGTTATGTCATTTGGGTACCTTATCTGCAAGCTCAAAAAAGCAGTTTGATATCGTTGTTATCCTATATTTCTTGAAGCACATGTCTAAATATATATATACTATATAATCTACATAGCTTGGTAAATTCTAAAAGCTATCTCAGACAAAATGGCAGTATGACTAATTTTCTTAAAAATCATAAATATAAACAAGTTATTGAGTAGATAAATATCGTATCTCAAGAACCAATTCCATACGGTGAGCAAAAATTTGACTTGAATTCACAGTAAATTCGCACCACTATCCAGTTATAAGAAAGTAAAGGCCCACTGAAATTCCTGCACCTGCAAAAGTTGCCAAAAAATTGACTCCGCTGTTTGAAAGAATACCATTCTTTTGAAGCGTAGCCCCGAGGATGCTGTCCACGTTAGTTCCAAAAAAACCACCGACTGTTGCAATACAGACTGAAAGCGGAAGGTTGTCAGATACCCCTAAGATGTATGCAAGCAGCCCTATCAGCGCAGAGGCAAAGATTGAAGAAATTTCGCCAAGTAAGGAAACAGCTCCATCAGTTCCAGGTTCTACAAACTTAAGAGTTGTAATCATCCTTGGTCTTCCTTTTGCTGTTGTCCCTATTTCACTTGCTAGGGTATCACCGGTAGCTGTTGCAATCGTGCCCAGATATGCATACACAATCGGAATACTATGTTCCGGAAAAATTCCAGATGCTATCGCCAGGATAAGGGCTGCGGTGCTGTTTGAAAATACATTTTCGTAACTGCGGATTCCTTCCTTAGTCTGTGCAATTCCGATGGATTTTTTGTATTTATATTTATATCGTGTAAACCCTCCTCCAAGAATAAAAAAAATTGACAGAAGTAAAAACCAGGAAAGATCTGTGAAGACAATTATCAAGGCTCCAAGAAGGGCAGCACTTAAAAGAGCCGATACGTCGGCAATTTTCGCCCTGTAGGCCAGTACGCCAAGGAAAAAAGAGAAGGTGACAGCTATTAGCATTTTTTCCGGAGGGACCCAGTACCTAAACTCTTCAAAGATCCACATAGTCATCCCTACACCCAATGGTACTGATATATTTCTTTCTATTCTGGATGGAATCGACTCGAAAAGAGATCCTGTGACTGCTCCTATTACGGCTATGAAGAATACCATATTATATGAAACCGAAATCTTCTCCCAGTAAACGATCCAGCACGCTGCAAGGAATGCCGCAACAATACGAATTCCCAGGACAGCCGTACTCCAGAATATTGAGAAACTTCTCCTTTTAATCCTTCTAAATTTTGGCTTAAAATCAGAATCATACTCTTTTTCCACAAAAGAATGATTATGGTTTCCAACTGCTGCGACTGCAAACGCGGCAAATACTATATATAAAGGATACGTGTACGAAGAATTCCCTGAAATAAAGGATACAAATAGCATCAAAGATAGGGAAAAACAAAGACTAATTACATCTCTGTAGTGTTTAATATAATTTCCTGAAAACCTAATAGCTAGGAAAAGTATAATAGACAAGAGAAAAACAAGATTAATTCCCGCAAAAGGGGCTATTAGAATGAGTAGAAGATATAGCGTGTGGATTACAGGAATTCCATGATAGGAATTTTCTTTTTTGAAAGGCATGGCAGCTCTGTTCATATAAGGCATCTTTTGCTTTTTACACTTTCCAGGGAAACTAAACCGAATAAATTTTTCTTTGTAGAATACATATTTGTTTCCCTTTCACGTTTTATCCAGAAATACTTTCGCTTCGAAAGTTGTTTCATCTTATTTATATTTTCACAATTCAAATAACTTCATGCATTATATATTGGTAGGCTCAGATCATCGCTTTTCCTATGAATAGTAAAACTTTTTAACATCTTCTGGGCTTGCCAAAATTTATCATTAATTTCACTAGAAATTTACTGCAATCAATTATATAACTTAAACAGCAACAGCCCAACATATTGTTTGACACAAACTTTTTCGATATTATACTAATTTGATTTATATCTTGATTGGTTTATATATAACATTGCAGCCAATTTGGGATTTTCTTTGTTTTACTTCCAAACCAAAAAATTCTGTTTCTGATTCTTTTCTTGATTTTTCAGAATTTGTCAGTAAGATCTTCTTTCTTGTATTCATCCATTATCCGGTATATTTGTGACTCAGTATTGCAGTTATTCGTTTTTCGATTCATCGGAAATAATCTCACAAATCAATGTGCTTTCAGATGGACCCAAATTTATTTGTTAGAGATTTTAACTTTTATGAGCTGCATATTTTTATTATTATCAGCATTTATCAAGCCTTTTGATTTCAATATTGTAAAAGATACCATTGTTTTTCCCTGATAGCTTTGAGGTTCTTTATGCTTGCATGCCATGTATAAAACTTGATGAATTTCGATTTAAATAAATTTTCGATTGGCTTTATCAAAATATCACGGAATTTATCATTCTTGGTTTTATTATTTCTGGAGTGTGGAATGTCACAAATACACAGTACTTTAGGTCGTGGATGGCGTGAACATTCATTTTTATTTGTTTTCTTTTAACCCTCTAAATCATCGCTTATTTGTGAAATAAATTTTTGTTGGCCCCATGGTAAGGTTTTGTTCCCTCTCTGACCGGGATTTTATACGCATTGGAGTTAAATAGCTTTGTCTATGTTTATGGTCATATCATATCTCAAATAATGTCGGTGCCTGAGTATCGATACAACATATTCTTCAATTAGTGAATTAAAAAAGATCTCTTGTCCGTAGTTTCCCCCATTCGCGTGGAACAAGGCTATTAAATTCATACTATGTAAGTGGTAAAAGATCAAGTTCGTTATTTCTAGAATTTAATTCGAGCAACTCTCTATCAGATATAGTCCAATAATAAAAAAGAGGTAATTCTCACAGATTTTTCAAGCTTCAAACTGAATTGGAAAAAACGATGTTGTGATGTGAGTCTATGGTCATGTGGAAAGTTTTATTGATCGTTGGAAATACGATAGAGAATCAATAATGCATTATAGGTGATTCCAATTCACCTCTAATTCTTTTTCTTTGCGAGAATAATGGCCAAATATTTCCTGTGGATTTCTGTATTTGACCCAACTTTTTCTTTTTCTTTTCAGGTTAGTTTATGTTAAAGAAAGCTTCAGTTATCCTTAAAAGTCGATTCAATTTATTTTCACTGTACTTAATTGATAGAGATTATAACAAAAAGTTTTATACAACATCTTCAGATTCACTCTTTGAATAGTAGTGACAAAAACTTTTCCTGCTGGGAATATCTTTTTGGTTACTGCATAAATTCGTTCTACTTGAGCTCTTTTTGAGCTGATCCTCTTGTTTCTTAATCATACCACTAATTCCCTGAGAATACTCTTTTACTGCTATTTTCATTGTTGCATAATAACCTTTTTATTTTGCTCCAAAATATCCTTTGTCTATGTAGACCATCTCATTTTTTTCTGATAGATCTACATACGAATCATGAAGTTATGAAGTTGTTGTTTTAAATCTTCTAATCAGCTCATAATCCTTGTCTATTATGCTATGAAATTATATCCAGAGTATGACTTATGCCCTTTTTTTGTCCATGTTTACCTCTGTTTCTCCTTGTTTTTGCTTCATTTTCTCGCGGTTTATCCCTTTTACATGTCCAGAATTTGAATGGGTAAAAGTAGATTTTCGAATCATTCCCTCTTTTATTTTCAAATCAAGGCAATCAAGTTGGCTTTGCAACTGTCCTCATATTTCCCTCTTTTATACAGTTATCAATAATTCTCTTTCTGAATTCCCAGACTCTGGTACTGTCTGGTATATATTCAGGAAAACCAAGACATTTCCTGAAAGAAATTCGATCAATACATTGGTTCTCAAATTCAAAGTCTGAAAGACCATGCCATTGCTGTAAACAGAAATTTTAAGCACAATGGTGACATAAGCTTCAGGTCTGCCTAAGAAAATTGTTTTGTTAAAATATATAAACTAAAAATGATGCAAAAATTTTCAATCAATTAAGGAATCAATTTCAGCAAGTATGTTTTCAACTGACTGGAGACATTTATATTCTTCTTTAAGAGAAAATCATTAAGGGTTTTCATGAGCAAAAATTAATGTTAGAGATTTCAACTACAAATACTCAAATGCATATCTCGTATTCGTTTTTATAGAATTGATCGATAACTCAAGGACACGACCTGGAAAGAGATGTTATAAAAGAGAAGTTTTACCTGGAATAAAGACAAAAGAAATTCCAGATAAAGACAAGGTTAAACAAAGGTTTTTTAATCTTATTGATTTCATTTTACTATTGAAATTTCGACTCCTTAATTATTAAACTATATAAGACTTCTTATTATTTTTCTGTAGCTTATATTGATTGCAGCTACAAAGCGCTGAAAAAATTTAAATTTTGGCGATTCCCAAAAATCTTAAGCAGCCATAGCCGCATTGTACCCTTTGCCCAGGTTGTCATTCACATCCACTACAGCTGCATTCGTTTTTTGGTATGTATAGCCTTCGAAAACTACTGGCAGATTATCAGCATCCTTCTGCTTAGTGATGGCCATACCTGCGGAGATGTATCTGCCATCAGGGATGGTTACACCAATTGCTGCTGATTTTGGCTCAAGTACACAATTGTTTCCTATGTGTGCCTTAAAAACGAAAGCTTGCATGCCAATAAATGTATCGTTACCTATCAAAGCAGGACCGTGCACCTAAGACTGATGTGCAAGAGAAACCCTTTCTCCCACATCGACAGCGTATTTTTTACCGTCGGAACCAGCAACAAGGTTATTTTCAACAGACTTGCCTTGTTCGTCAATTGTCTCAAGGCCGTGAATAACAACTACATCCTGAACATGGTTCCGTTGCAAAAACTTCAGAATAAGCATGTAAATCTATGAGTATAAAAAAAAGTTGAAAGATCCGAGGGAAATATACCAACATTATAAAACTATACCAAACAAATGATTAATGTATTTGACTTCATTAAGAACAGAGTAATTTAAATTATTGACTTGTCTTTTTTTAATCATATTCATAGCTTCAAT